>BNJU01003241.1_pt1 | contig 262722 bp, 338 predicted proteins | sample 8539281 | NCBI WGS metagenome assembly BNJU01 (sample SAMD00202456, study PRJDB9452) | human saliva metagenome | isolation source: human saliva | place: Japan
TTATAAAAATTATGCTTTCTACCATTAACTCTTGTTTTACACCGAATAATGCTTTGAGAACTTTGTTATTACACAATAAAAAGACATCTTCTAATTAACACAAATTTATAAATGTACAAAATTTTTCTATAATTATAAAACCAATTTAATTATAAGATGCTTTTTATTAGTTTTCTATTTTATAAAACGCTTGTCTTTACGATAAAATGAAAGTATTACAATACCTATACTAAATACGATATGTCCAATTATTGCACTTTCTATTCTTTTTGTCTTTTAAATAAACATATCCAAAAAGTCAACGAGATAATCACCGCCTCTACTACTATGGGAAGCGCATGTTTTACATTTATAAGTGCAAAATAAAATTCCCCGATAAACAAGCAGTGTAAATAATCTAACAAATTTGTATCCACCTTCATATAAATCATATAAGTAACCAAATACTACATTTCTATAAACTATTTCAGTTATAAAAGGAATAATAAATACCAAATTTATCAGGATATTTTATTATTTGAAACTACATTTTTAATCCTAATAAATTCTCCAGTCATATCATAAGGATATCCCAAAAACCCTAAAACCTTATATACAATTTGAATTACAACCAGTAAAGCTATCCCTGAACAGGCCCCAATTAAAATAGATTTTTACTAAAGGTTCCTTTTTACTATCTTTGGATATTGAATTTGTTGGGAATTTTTTTACAAAGCAAATATATTAAAACCGCAAAAATCAAACTTAAAACAATATTTATATTTGATATGTTTTTTTAATCACAAATTCTGATTTTAAATACTTATTTGCCAATGAAAATCTTGAAAATTCTAAAAATATACCAATGATATTAATAATGATACAATAAAATTTTTTTGTCTTAACACTCATAGCTTCCTCCTAAAAATCATATTTTCCAAAAATACTTCATATAATAAAATTCCATTATCAAAAATGAATCTTTAATATCCCTAGACTTCAAGAAACTCAAAAATCTAAATCTAAAAACCACCAGATGCAACAGAGCCAACTTCAACCCCTCAGCAACTAAACAAAGACTTTGAGCAACATGTCCAGCTTCTAAATTTAAAAAAATCTATATCCTCTATCTTGATACTTAAAAGCATTTGATTTCAGTATTAGCCATAATATGAATGGAAAAACAACTCTTCTCTGATAACGAAAAAGAGGCTGTAATTTTCTCATATTCTATATACTCAAAACCTTGGGACAATAAAATAAGTTCACAATCAATACTGTTGAAAATATAAATCCCACTATCAAGCCCCTTCAACGTTATTAACGATAATTATGAAAATAAAGCGAATCTATCCTCCAGAAATTGGATATGTAAAAAAACAAAATTCATCTTTTTATAAGAAGCACAACAAGAATATTTTTAATATTGTTGCAAAAATCATTAAATGGTATAGAATCACCATTAAAACTTCTACAACTTCTTCGATTTAAAAGCACATCTACCAATTTAACTTCATCAATATCCCTATTGCAATAGTTGGAGATATCAATTCTTTCATAATTAGAAAAGTTCTTATAATCTTTTATCATCTTTACATTTCCGCTTTCCATAGCTGTACCTATATAATGAGAAAAATACTCCTATATTTTTCTTTTGACAAAGCAGTATTTTTATGGAAAATTTCATGCAAAGTCTTCCCATCATAGTTAATACAAGAATTTTTTAAACTATTCATATTTTAATATCCTTTCAAGTTCAAATTTGTGTTTTTAATAATTTTTTTCATAATATAAATTGCCTGTATTGTAATTATAAATAATTGTATTATTACAAATTTTTGAAAAACCAACATTACCATCTAAAAATTTTAGTTATCTCTAAGTTCTTTATCCAATAGTCCTATACTAGAAATCAAAAATCTTCATTACACTCAAAATATGTTCGATTAAAAATATATCTTCTACAAATACTTTCAAACTGATAACATAAAAGATTGTTTTTCTGAAAATATAAGTTCTTTTTGAAACAATAGATCCTATAACCAAAAACATTTGAATCAACAAATACCGGTATAATACATCTCATTACCTGTTAAATCTAAATCGCAAAGCACTTTTAACAAATTAAAATTATTTCTATTAATAATACATATAACAATTTTGTTGTTTTTACTTTTTATTTCACTTTTTAGATTATAAAAATCTAATTCTTTTAACTTTGTTCTATCTTTTATCAAAAAGTCGCTTGAAACATATAAATCACTTTTTAAAGAACTTATTTCAGAAATTTTCTCAGCCACCCCACTATAAGAAAAATCAAATATTGAAATATTCATACTATTTTGGGATTCTAAAAATTTTTATCTTCAATTAAAAATTAAAAATTTTGTGTTCTAAAAGTTTATTAATTATATCAATAAAAATTTTTCGAAGGATACATCTTCAGATATTCTAGTCAAGAGTATATTATATAGCCTATCTACAGAATTAACATATGTAAATTCATTAAACAACGGATACATATATCTACTATAATTTTTCACCTGTGGGTGTACCATCCTATTCCTATGCAAACCTCTGCTCCATCCTTAGTAAAAATTTGAACTTTTCCAGTTATTATGTATTACATTCATATTTACACTTTTAAGGAAACGGAATAAAATTGCACTTCCTGTCAATTGTTAATCCTGTAACTTTTTCAATATTTTTAATCTTCTCTTCTGAAATTGTCTTTGGTAACAAAGTTGAAACCAATTAAAATCTACTATTTTTTGCTATTTTAAAATTATACATATTTTTCCATAAAAACAAATATGGTTCTATCTTATATTTATCATAAAGTTCGCTTTAAAGTATTGTTAATATCGTAACAATTATATAACAAATTTTTATCCACAGCTTTTTCTTCAAAACCCTATCTAAAAATAAATATGCTTTTTCTAATCTTTTAGAATCTAACTCCATAAAAATAATCGATATAGTCTTTAAATTCTCTATCTCTATTCTTGAATTTTTTACTATCATTTTTATTCTTATTAGTATAAAATGAACTCATTTGCATAACTTCTTTAATACAATTTTTAATAGCATTAAATAAATTAAAAATCGGCACCCAACCCAATGTAAAAATCATTATTCAAAGTTCCAATACACAAAATTACAAAATATGAATCAACTAACGAAATATTGTAAAACTTTAAGTGTCTTAACTCACTTGGAATCAATTTTTCAAATAAATTTTTATCAAATTTTAATTTATACATAGCTGTTTTACTTAAATATCTTAGCATAAAAGACTGCCTTTCAACAAACTCAGAAAAACAATTATTAACTAAATTATCTGAATTTGTATGACATGCACAACCACAAGTGTCAGAAAAGTATATTTTATATTTTTTTCATTACAAATATCAAAATAATTAACTTTTTGTCAATAAATTCAAACAACCAACTCGCTCTTTTGTTTTGCAAAATTTCTATTAAAAGCAAAAAAACTGCATCTCTTTCAAAATATTCTCCAACACCAGCTAAAATACTTTTCTCGTAAGAACGGTCTAGTAGCACCCCGGATATATTCTCATTCATACTACTATTTACAGAAAACGAATGGAATTTATCAATAAATTTTTCTATCTGAATTATTTATTTTTGCAGTTAAATTATAAATCATAAACACTCCTATATAATACAACAATCTGGAATTTCATTATTGTGAATATCAATTTTAAAATATTTTTAAAATTTCTTTTCATCACATCTTTTAAAAATTATATCTTGATGGTAAACAATTATACATTTTTAGAATACACTTTTATAGTCTTTCCATATGAAAATTTACATCTATTCAAAAAACAAATATAAATATCATCACTACAATTTTTAAGTTCCAAATTTTTACTTTCATCAAAATTATCAATCTTGTATTTGCTTAAAAGATATTCTATCCAAATGATTTAGTATCTCTTTGTGTTCTTCATCTGTTAAATGTTTATAATGTCCAAAAGACGTATCTCTATATATTATAGTAAGGTTATATGCTTCTTGTATAGCTGAAAACAAAGCTTTTTAAAAACTAAATTAAGCTACATCCTGCTCCTACCAACTTTTTTTATCTTTAAATAAAAACAAAGAATCCGAATCCATTAGACAAATTTCTATTAAAAAAATACTCTAATCTCATCTGTTAAAACATATAAATTATTAAAATATTTCATATACTCTTTATACTCTTCATTAGATAATTTATATTCTTCTGCAATAATCCATACCATAATAACAGTAATTCATTCTTTTCTAAAAGTTCGAAAATAGCTTTTATTAATAATATCATCCGATTTTAAAAACTCCTGAAGCTGTACCTGTAGTATCTATGCTACCAAAAACATATTTACTTCCATATGAAACTTCTTTCCTTTTTACAGAAATTATATTATCAGCATTAAAAAGACAATAATTTTATTTCCTTTTCAGACTCCATATTATATCCTAATGCAAGTCTTTCAAAACTTTCACTCAATAACTTTCTAACTGCCATATTTTTATTTTTACAAATAGAAGACCCCGTCCAAGGTAACTCATATTTTGATTTAACTATAAAAGATTGAAGCTTCACAATGAGTACAAACTTCTCCTAATTCAAAACTTTCTTCTAGTTACACTATTCTTGTAATCTCTAAAAACATAAATCAAACCTCTATTTTACAAGTTAAAATATATAAAACTTCGAAATATTGTAATTTAAACATCTTGTTATCAAATTTCCATTTTTAAAAACTTTAAACTCAACATCTTCAGAAGCAAAATTTTCAATACTCTTCAATATCTTTCCAGACTCTTTTATAGAATGAAAATAAATAAAGTCCCTAAATAATCTCACAGCGAAAAATATCAAAAATATTGAAAAATAATTTCCTAAAGGTACTTTTAAATTTCTAAAGAGCTTATAATCTTTTATTTCATCAAACAAATACCTCCGTTCCAAAAAGTATGTTTCAAGATTTTTCTTCTGATTTTACTTCAATAAAAAGATAAAAATCAAATACGGACATTTATCCGAAATATCTTTGATAAAATTTAAAATATCCTTAAAAGGTATCACACAAAAATTTAGAGAATGCCACTCTCTAGTAGTATATTTCATATAAGATTTATAAGATTCAAGATTTTCTTCATATTATTATCACCTATAAAGTTAAAAGATTGATGAACTTTTTATTAAATTCTTAGACATAATCCACCTACTTTTCAAAAACAATCGTACAATTCAAAATGAACAGGAACATCACATGATACATTACCATTCAAGTCAACTTCAACAACTTTTTCCCTGATATATTAACATTTTGAGAAATCATTTTTAAAATTTCAGTCACTAGAAAAATATTTCTTTCTTATTTAATTTTGCTTCCACTTCAAATAATGGGTTTTGTGCATAAATCATATCAACAATAGTTTGAAAAGAAATTTCATCCATTACTTTTCCATAAGATCTTATTGATGCTTCCAGATTATAGAAAAACACTTAGGACATGGCGAATAACTACTCTTTCTGTATAAATTAGTTATATAAAATTTCGAATCATAAAAATGAGAAGATACAAGGTATAGTTATTCTCCGAAATATAATCAGCCAATTGATTATATAACCAAAGAAAACGGATTGAAAAATAATACCATTAAATCATAATCACCAAACTTCGTATAATCATTTACTAAATTTAAATCTATCATCTTCAACAAATTCAAAACAATCTTTAAAATTTTGATTATTAGAATAAATTCTTATTATTAAAATTTCCTTCTATCTCTCTCATATATTATAGATGATTCCAAAAAGAAAATTTATTACATCCTCAGTTCTTCTCTTTCATAACTCTAAATCCTCATCAATTATTTTTCCATTTTTATCTAAGTAAAACAAAAATCCATCAATTTCTTTTTCTTCTATAATTGTAATTCCAAAAAGAATTTTTGAACTATAGCACCTAAATCACTTTTTGCTAATAATAAAATTGATTAATATGAAACATATACTCCTCCCTAAAATTTAAAAATTTACTCATTGACTGTAAATGTACATCATAATTGACTGTAAAACATACATCATATAGAAATGTATAGCTATAGCAGCTGAAATTCTCTTTTGTATAATAATAAACAACAGTAAAACTTATCCCTGCTATGACGTAATAAATCATTCCAGAACTAAGTGCTCCATCATGGATTGCTCCAAAAATAATTGCTGAAACTAACAAAGATGTAATAAACCCTGACATGTCTATTGCATCCTGAATGTAAATCATATAAATATCCAAATAATAATTTTTCTATATACAACTTCTTCACTGTAAAAATACAAAAACGACATAAACATATTTATTTTTGCTATATACATTTCTGTAACATAAATAGCAGTCAAACTATTAACTGACGTTCCAAAAACATCATATATAATATAAGTTAGTAAGCAATATACAATCATTGATAAAATTAAAATTAAGAATGTTATTATAGTAGATTTTTAAAAACTAATTTTTATCAGAACTATCTATTGAAGTTAATTTTTTCTTTAAAAATATATTTAGAAATCAATAAAACAACCACCGCAATAGCAAAATTTAATACTCCAAAAGAAATATTCTTATCCAAAAATAGAATTTCCAAAAAGACTAACAACTAAAAATTCTTAGAAAAATATATATTTTGTAATTCGTTGTCTATAAATAAATTCACAAAAACAAACATTAAAACAGGTACTACAAGTTTTTTTAGAATTTTTATTAGATATCATAACTTTCTCCTTGAAAATTATTATTTACTATATTTAATTTGTTTTTATAAGATATGCTGTGAGATATCCACAGCATATCTTATAAAACTATTTCTCCTTTTTCATCTCTATATCTGATGTTCCTGAACAATTTATACAATAACGTATACAATAAATACACATAGGTATTAAGCGACTATTTGTATTTGCTCCACAAACCTATCTTTTTCCAGAATATTGAGCCTTTGAAGATACTCCGAAGTTTTTATTTCCTTTGTTTAACATTTTTCATATTATTTATTGATATGAATATCATTTATATAACATTTTATTAAACGTCAATCACCTTTTTATGATTAAGTTATAACAATGTTTATAAGTGTTAAAAATATATTAACTAAAACATGAACCATCATAGCAGTACTTATCCTCTTAGTATATAAATATACAGTTGAAAAAGAAATTCCATATATAATATATCTAATCATAGCATAGCAAAAACACCATCATGTATTGAACTGAATATAATCGATGAAACTACTATAGACGTTATAATTCTAATATATTTATTGCATCCTGAATGTAAATCATATAAATATCCAAATAATATTTGTCTATATACCATTTCCTCAAATATAGATATGCAAACAATTGAAAACAAACCAATAGAAATGTTACGTTTTTGAGTTTCCATAACATATTTTTCCATTTAAACTACTAACTGATATATTGCAAACAAAATGTTCAATATATTTAATCATATAAATTATCACCATAGTAAAAATAAAAACATTATTGAAATAAGGATAGATTTTTAAAACTCACTTTTCTAAATTATCTATAGAATTTACTTTTTCCCATCGTATATAAACTTTGCAAACACTATACAGCTAATACAACCTACTCCACCCCCACAATTTACATTTGGATTGTCAAACAATTTCAGGCAGAAAAATTTTTTTCCACTAAAAATACCATTTAAAATTTTCTTCCTAAGAACAAACTCACAAAAATAAACATTAAAATAGGTACTACCCATTTTTAAAGCTTTTTAATATCTACCTATTTCTTTCTCTCCATATATCTAAAAATGTATGGGAAATCCATACATTTTAGACTAGATTATAATTCTATATTTTCAATATTTAAGTCAGCTGTTCCAGAACAACCCATGCAACATGATCCTGGTGGTATCGGTTCTTGAGGCCACATCAACGGCTTTTTCTCCCTAACCCTTTGTTCTTACCATTTGATGAACTTGTACCAAACTTGTTTTTATCGTTTTTGTTTGTCAATCCTTTTTCTTAGGATCAAAAATTGAATTTGATTTACTAGGTCCTCCAGATTTTGGCATATTAATCCCTCCTTTAAAGTTTTTTACAGATTATTTTTGACGTCAATGTATCTGTCAGCTAAATAGTATCATATGAAAACGTAATTGTCAACAGTATTTTTATAAAAATATTAATTATTTTTATAATGTTTATTTTTAGTAAAACCTGAAATTATAGCATATTTTTAAGAGTATTTAATAAAAGATATTAATTTTTCTATTTTAAATATTTTATTAGTAAAAATATTTTTATAAAACTTTTTCTTAGATTATTTGGTTTTGTATTGACATTTTTAAAAATACAATAATTATAAAAATTGAAGGAGAATACTTATAATGACAAAATTTTTTAAAAAGTTTTATCCAAGATTGACAATATCAATTTTTATTTTTATTCAAGGAATTTATATTATTTTAAATCTGCTTTTTCCTTTTTAAATAGGGAAATTTTTGGATGTACTTATAAATACAAGTAGCATAAAAAGAAATTTTGAGTTTTGTTTATACTATCTTTTTATAGGAATTATGGATATAATTTTAGCTATACTTATAAGATGTTATCTTTAAAAACAAAGTCTGATATTTCTTTTGGTAAATTATCAATTATTGAACATGTAAATAAAATTTTTATTGAGAATTTGAATCTTTAATCCTACATATCTTAATGAAAGAATTAAGAAAGATTCAGATGCGTAGTAACTTTTGGATTGAAAATGTGTGTTATTTCATATTTAATATAATATCCTTCATTTTTATATATATATTCTGTCAAGAGTTAATATTATTGTAATGTATTCTGTCTTTATCTTTTCATTTTATATACTTTATTATATACACTATAATAAAAATCCTATGTTCAAAGTAAATAAAGATATGTTGGAACAGTCCAATTCATTTTTAATAACTTAAATGAAGTATTCTTACGAAATAGAGAAATTAGAATACGATCAGAATATGAAAAACTTCAAACTTTCTACATTCTGAATACGATAATTTAATATATAAAATTTTAAGATTCGGAAAAATTTCATTTGCTTTTTCGTCAATTGATGAATTTATAAGTTTGATATTTTCTATATTTGATTTTTATATTAGGGCTGGTACTTATGTCATAAATAAAAATTACAATAGGTGAATTTACTATAATATCTGTATATTTTTCTATGATTTTTAAATATAATAAAATATTTTTCAACATAGGTCCAAAGAATATCAAGTAGCAAATGGTTCTCTAGAAAGACTTATAGAAATTAAAAATTTTGATGGAGTAACTCCTTAGAAAATATAACTAGAATAGAAGCTATAAATTTCAATTATACATTTAATGATAAGAATTTATATATATGAATTAAATCTTACATTTTGATAATATTTACTGTTTAATTGGAAAAACACGGATGTGGTAAGAGTACTTTTGGTAAATGCTTTTAATCGGTATAAAACAAATTAAATAAAAAGGAACCATAAAGCTCGAAGATAATGAGATAGAAAAATTGAGATATGATGATATAAGAAAAATTGTATTTCTTATATACACAAAAGGATTTTTAGAATGATAACTGTTGAAGATTTTTTAAAAGAATCTAATAATATTAACATATCTGATATTAATGAAAAATTATTTATTTAAAAATCTATTTTTTCAGAATTTTAAATCTGAATGATATTTTAAAAGAATCTCCTAATTTATCCGGAGGAAAAACAACTGTATCTCTATTAACTACAGTTTTTAAAAATTCTGATATTTATATTTTGATGAACCTACTTCCAATCTGAACTCTAATTTGATAGAACCATTTTTGGAATACTTGAATTATTTAAAATCTAAGAATAAAATAATTATAATAATATCTCATGATAAAAATAATTCAGAATATAGAAAATTCAATAATACTATAATAAAAAGACATTTGTAAAAATTCAAAAATAAAGCAAACACCCCGTCAGATATTTTACACATCTGACGAGGGTGTTTCAGTAAATTAAAAATATTTTGTTAAAAATTATCTATTAGTATTTCAATAATTGTAATTTATTTTTCTACGATTTCAATTTTATCGTCGGCTTTTATCTCCACCTTTATTACTTTTGTGAAAATCCCTCTCTTGGCATTACACAGTCTCAACAATATGTCTGATTTCACAGCCTAGATGACATTCTTTTCCTATTTGTGTAACTTCAAGAATACATTCTCCTACCTTTAAGATTGTTCCAATCGGTAATTTGTAAAGGACAATTCCTTCAGTTAAGATATTTTCTGCAAAATCTCCTGCTGAAAAGTTCAGGTAGTTTTTCTTTCATTACTTCCATACTTTCAACTCCAAGCAAACTTACTTGTCTGATGCCATTTTTCCTGCATGAGCGTCTCCTGTCTATTCCGTAATCTTCAATTAATTCTATGTACTCTACGGGATGTTTTTTAATTCCCTTTCTTTTCACTATACTTACTGCTAAAACTTTCATTATTACTCCCTCACAAAATCTCCGCTTTTTCCACCTGATTTTTCTAATAATTTAATATCCGTTATTTCAATATCCTTTGAATTGCCTTGCACATATCATATATCGTTAAAGCTGATATTGAAACAGCTGATAGTGCTTCCATTTCAACCCCTGTTTCCCCGACACATTTAGTTGTGGCAATTATTTCTATTTCAAAGTTTTCATAATCCATATTAAATTCAATGTCAACACCAACTAAATTTATCGGGTGGCACATTGGAATTATATCGGAAGTCTTTTGCTCCCATAATCCCTGCAACGAGAAACTGCTAAAACATCACCTTTTTAGCTTTTTCCATTTACAACTCATATTAAAAGTTTCTTCATTTAATTTAACTTTTGCAAAAAGCTTTGGCTATTCTTTTTAGTTTTTTCTTTTTCTCCAACATCGACCATTTTTGCACGACCTTGATCATTAATATGAGTTAAAACTTTTTCTTCCATTTTAACCTCCGATTTTATTCATATCTCTTGCACTTTCACTCTTCCCGTCTTCAAGATGATGTTTTTCAGGTTTTTCATAAATTCCTCTCTTAAAGACTTCTTCAAGTTCTTCTCCCTCAAGCCTTTAAGATTTATTTCATCTTTTTGAATGTAGGCAAGGTTTTAGTTTTTCCATCACTTGTTAATCTTATACGATTGCAATCTTCAGAATGAACAACTTATCGGACTTATAAGTCCCTATTCTACCCTTTGTCCTTTTATTTTATAAATTTTTGCAACTCCTGAAACTCCGTCAAACTCCAATTTCGGTACTTTTTCCAAAACAATTTTTATTTGAAACAAATTTATCCTTAGACCAATTTGCAGTTTCTCCGATTTGCATAAGCTCTATAAAACGAACTTCTAAATCATAATCATTTGCTAAATTTTACAAAATCCTGTATTTCATCATCATTAAAGCCACCGATTAGAACTACATTTATCTTGACCTTAAAAGCCCTTTTTATTGCATAAAAAGACTTTCCATAGTCTTATCAAAAATCATTTCTCCTTGTTATATCATTGTACTTTTCTTTTATCAAAGTGTCAAGGCTGAAATTTATTCTTCTAACTTTATTTTCAAAAGTTCATCTGCCATCTCTTTTTAGATAAACTCCATTTGTAGTTATTGCAATATCTTTCAATTTCATTAATTTCGAAATCTGTTTACACAAATTAATAAAACCGCGACGAGCAAAGGTTCCCCGCCTGTTAACCTAATTTTTTTATTCCATTTTGGATGCGACTTTAACTATTTCAACAATTTCTTCAATGGATAGAATATCACTATGACAAAGACTTTCAACTCCACTTTCAGGGCATACAGTATTTGCATCTTAGATTACATAAATCAGTAACTGAAATTCTAAGGTAGGTGATATTTCTTCCAAATCTATCCTTCATATAATCTCCTATCTAGATTTTTAATTATTTTTCTCTTCCAGCAAAAATTAAATCTTCTTTTTCTTAAAAGTTATAAAAAGATTATTTTCGTTTTCAACTTTTTCCAAATATCCTAGTTACTTCAACTCTATGGATTTTTGCACCTTTTTACGAACTAGGATTATAAAAGTAAAAACATCCTCAATAACCTTATCGATTTCAACTTCAAATGAATTTTTCTTCTGACTTTATAAATTCGATAAAATGCACGAATTCCTAAAACTTTATGATTTTTTAAAAATTTTATCATAAGTTTCAAGCTCAACATTCCAGTCTTTAGCAATAAGTCTATTTTTCTGAAATTCTTTCAATTTCGGAAAAGTTTTTACAACCTGAAATAAGGCAGGACGAAAAAGTTTTTGGATTTTTAAAAAGCTCTTTCTTTTTGCATAAGCTCTTCGCTTTTCCCTTTGCACATTACACAGATTTCTTTACAAAGTCTATATACTTCTTCCCTACTATGAGAAACTAGAATTGTAGGAATTTTTGTATTTTCTTAAAACTTCAGAAACTTCCAATTCTATTTTCCATTTTAAATAGTCATCTAAGGCAGAAAAAAGGCTCATCTAAAAGGATAATTTCTGGTTTTGTTTATGAGTAATCTCTGCAAGAGCAACTCTCTGCTTTTTCTCCACTGGAAATTTCATTTATTTTTATCTTTTAAATGGGAAATCCTCATTTCTTCAAGTTTTTCCATAATTAATTTATCAAAATTTTCTCCTTCTCTTATACCCACTTTAATATTTTCATAGACATTCATATTAGGAAAAAGGGCATTGTCTTGAAATAGATAACCTATTTTTCTGTCTTTTGGAGAAACATTTATCTTTTTTCAGAGTCGAATAGAACTCTTTCATTTAATATAATTCTTCCTTTATCGGGTTTTTTCAATTCCTGCAATACATTTTAAAGTAAGACTTTTTCCACTTCCTGATGCTCCTAAAAGCCCCATTATTTCATTGTCAAATTCAAATTTTCGTTCTTAAATTAAATTTTCCGAAATTTTTCAATATCAACATAAATCATAAATTACTCCAATTTTTATTTAATCTTTAACCGCTTTTTCCAACATATTTATAATGATAAGAACTGTAAATGAAATTACAATATTCACAAATACCCATTTATATGCTAAAGCGTCATTTCCCGTTCTCCAAAGTTGATAAACAGTTGTAGAAATTGTCGCAGTATCATTTGGAGTATAGCCTGAAACCATACTTGTCGCTCCATATTCGCCCAAGGCTCTTGCAAAACTTAAAACAAGTCCTGCCAAAATTCCCTGTTTGCAATTAGGCAAAGTAATTCTCCAAAAATCCAAGTATTACTCTTTTCCAAGTGTTTGAGCAACATATTTTAAATTCATATCGAAAATTTTGAAAAGAACTTCTGGCTATTCTATACATTAGAGGAAAAGTTACAACCACAGTTGCAAAGATTGCAGAATACCAATTCATAACAAGTCTTATTGAAAATTTTTCCAAGAAAAACTTCCGATTGCACTTTTCGGAGATAATAATCTCAAAATGAAAAAGCCAATAACCGTAGGTGGTAATACTAAAGGAAGCGTTAGAATAACATCCAAAAATTCCCCTTACAAATCTATTAAGTTTTGAAATATAATATGCTAAGAATATCCCGATAAAAAGTTATCACAGATGAAAATTAATGCAATTCTCAGCGAATTTAAAAGAGGATAAAAATCCATAAACACTTCCCTTTCATACTACTATTTTTATATTATTTTTATATTATTTTTAATTATTTTTGCCATTGTAAAGCCAACTTTTTCAAAAATTGCTTTACATTCGTCGCCTTTTAAGAATTCTAAAAATTCTTTAGCTTCTTTTTGAGTTTTTAGAATTTTTCATAACTGCTGCAGGATATGAAACCGGAGTCTTAATCATTCCTTCTTTTGCAGTTGCAACAACTTCAAGTCCTGCTGAATAAGCATCAGTTGCATAGATTATACCACAGTTTGCAACTCCTTCTTTAATCCAAGTTGTAACTTCTTTAACATTGCTTCCTAAAGTAACTTTCTTTTGAATTTCATCCCAGATCTTTAAGTTTTTCAAAAGCTCTTCTGAATATTGTCCAACAGGAACATCAGAATTACCAAGTGCTATTTTAGAAATTTCTGCCTTGTTAAATCTGTAAAATCCTTAAGTCCTAAAGAATTTCCCTTTGCAACAGCAAGAACAACCTTATTTTCTAAAAGATTAAATCTAGTTGCTTCGTCAATAACTACACTTGCTTCCGGAGTCTTTGACTTATCCAAAGCATTCATTTGTTTTTGAGCTGCTGAAATGAAGATATCCGCATCAGTACCTTGTTCGATTTGTTTCTTTAAAGTTCCTGAAGAATCAAAAGTATAAACCAATTCGATATCCTTATGTTTTTCTTCATATACTTTTTAATTTGTTCCATAGTTTCAGTCATTGAGGCTGCACAAAAACATTTAGTTTTTCTTTTCTGTCTTTTCTACTTTGTTTCTTTCTTATCTGCTTGTTTAGAAGAACAAGCAGTAATTCCAAAAATCATTATTAAAACTAAAAATACTCTTAATAATTTTTCATAAACATACTCCTTAAAATTTATGTTGACCTATTTCAGTCAAATAAATTTTATATCAAAGGAAAATAAGTCAATAACTAATATTCCAGTTATCTTGAAAATAATCGAACGTTTTTACTAAAAATAACCATTGCGGGTGTGGGGTTTTTAATAATTATATAATTTTTATTTTTACTATATTTTTCTACTATATTTATAATGAAATTTTGATATTTATTTACTTTTAACGTCTAGTTATTAAAGCGAAGCTATTTCATATATACGTCATCTCGACCGAAATGAGTGAAACGAATAGATGAATCTAGCTCTAACTTTGCTTGTTTACAAGCAATAGTAGATCTGACGCAAAGATTGTTCAAATCTTTGATTTGAGTACAATCGACTGTGGAGATCTCATACTTATTCTGTGTTTACAAGAATAAGTAAATGTATCAGTAGATACATTTGAAATTTTTATTTCTATAGAAATACTATTAGCTTACCAGCAAGCAATAGTTGAGATCTCAAGAGCAATTGTATCTAAAGACACAATTACCCCCTGTCAGACCTACTTTTGTTTTACAGTAAGCAAAGTTAGACTAGATTCACCCACTAACACTACGGTCGAGATGACGTGTTGGGAGTATTTCTTTGCAAAATATTGTGACGTGAATTATTTTGTTTTATAGACAATTACCCCCTGTCAGACCTCACTTTTTGTTTACAAGTAAACAAAGTTAAAGCTAGAATTGACTTCGTTTCACTTCGCTCAAGATGACGTGTTGGAGGTTTTTCTATTCAAAGTATTGTGACGTGAACTATTTTTGTTTTATACAATGACTCCGTCAGACTCACCATTATCCTTTTTGCAATAAGAACCCCACCTTCCACGATGCTTTGCATCGTGTGGGTTCCGAAACCTTGTTGTTTCACAATAAAAAGCAAGCTTAAAACTTGCTTTTTAAAATTAACTATTTTCTCTTTTATGTAAACCCTAACCCAACTAAACTAACTAGTGCCATCGCTAATGAGCCAGTAGCTACTGCAGTCTTTGGTAATTTTGCTTTTTCTACTCTCTTTACCAACTTCCGGCTTTAACATTTCATTTTTATCGTTTGATTTTTCCAGTTTTCACCATTTGATTTATTATTTCCACCGTTTGGGTTTGAATTTGATTCCTTTTTAGTAGCACTTGCAACAAATACAGTATCTTTTTCAATTACAATATCAGGTGCCCATTTCAAATCCTTATATCCTTCTTCAAGTTCAACATTTTGGGAAATATTTTTGTTCTAAAACTGTTCCTTCTTAACAGCATAAGTTTTAACTTTTCTTTTTACTCCCCTCTCCAAGTTTAAAAGTTACTTTTTGCATGAGTTTTAGGAATAACTTGTTCATCTTCTATTTCAAAGACATCAAGTGGTTTCCATTTTCCAAATACTTCCATGTCTTTTTGTTATTTTAGTATCTTTTGTAAACTTAGTACCTGAACCATCAGCATTTGTATTCCAACCTTCAAAAATTATAATTTTTTCAAACTCTTATCTGAAATTTTAGCATTTGTTTCAGTTGAATTAGCTATTGATTGTCCTGCAAGAACGCTGATTTTTTTCATGTTGTTGTTCTTTATCTCCAAATTTTGTAGTATTTTTATTGAAATCAATAACATTCTTAATTTTTACTTCAACAACTTTAACTCTTGTGCGTTCTCCTCCAGCTTTTTTCTGCATAAGAAATAGCCAATTTTACAGAATTTTTGAGCATCTTTTAGAAAACTTTCTTGTATATAAGTTCTAAAAGTCCATTTAACAGGTTTACCTTTTGTTCTACCTACTAAGTTAGTTGCATAAATCATGTATCTTGAATTTTTAGCTAATGTATTCAATTCTCCTGATTTAGAACCTGAACCTTTTGTGAAGAATCTTTCAATATCATTATCAAAATCTTTTTTTCACCTTGTTTTTCTGAATTTATAAGCATTTTTCCCAATTAATATCGTATGAAAAAGCAGTTGCAGGTCCTTTTGGCTTTTTCTCCATTTATCTTTAAATTTTTCAGGATCTTTTAAAGAATTTGGAAGTAAAATTGAATGCCAATTATGATTATTCCATCCTTTTGGTGAAACAAGAGCGCATAAACTCCTCCACCCTCAGAATTAACATTTGAAACAATTTCCCAATCAATATAAATTCCTCTCTCATCTTTGTTCAAATTAGCCTTATTTACTTTGATTGAATTTTCAATATTAACATCTTTAGCTTTGTTTCCAACAATGAAAGATGTTGTCTTAGTTAATTCCTGAGCTGAAAATCCTTCGGCTTTAACATTTGTAGCAACTATGCTCGCAGAAACGGCTAAAGTTAATAAAAATGCCGAAAACCTTTTTGTTAAATTACTAACTCTCATGAATATCCCCTTTTTAAAATTATTCTTTTAAATAGTATCATAAAAATATATCCTTGTCAATTTATATATGAGACTTTTTGTAATTTTTAATATACAAATTTATTCACGAATATTTTTCTCTCCTATATATCATTTTTGAGTTAAATCAACTCTGTTCTACCAAACTCGAGATGACGTGTCAGGAACTTTTCTTTAAAATTACTTTGACGTAAAATTTTTTCCTTACAAAAAGAGAACATCTATTCGATTTTAGATGTCCTCCTATCAACAGCGTTCTATGCTGTATATTATTTTGTTATAGCTCGTTATTTAAAAGATTTTTATATAGAAATATTATAAGTTTTCTTTTCTCTTTCTTCTAAATACTGAAAATATAACTGTTCCTGACAATCCTAATAATACTGTATATAGAGCTGAATTACTTCCTGCTCCTGTCTTTTGGTATTCTTTGTTCAGGTGTCCTTACGTTTGTTACTACAAAAACCTTCTTTTTTTCATTTCCTGTAATAACACTCTTGTATCCATTTCCAACCGGTTCTTCTTTGATTAGTATAAACAATTTTTCTTTCCGTCTTTGTATTCGTCAAGATCTGTAAAAGCTTCCTGTCCATTTATTTGCTTTTGTTAAAACCAGTTTCTTTCCTGTTTCTACTCCGTCAACTAATAATTTAATTGTTACACTATTTGGTCTTACTCCATCTTGGTCATTTTTTGTCTTCCCAAGCCTTTGTTACTTGTAAACTTGTCTTTCCCGGTGTGTATGAATTTTTAACATCATATCCTTTTACTTTGTAGTATATCCTTCTACTTTTTCTTCTGCAATAGTATAGTTAATTTCTTTTCCGTTTTCATACTTGTCAAGATTTTCAAATTTCCACTTCCAACCGTCTGCTTTTGTAACTTTCTTTTGAAGCTATTTTTGTTCCGTTCTTTAATAGGTTGATTGTTATTTCTGTCGGTCTCTTTCCATCTTGGTTATCTTTGTCATTCCAAGTTTTTGTTCCTTCTACAAATGTCTTTTTCAGGTTCTCTTGTATTTGTTACTATAAAAAGTATTTTTCTCCTGTTTTTGTTACTACACTTTATATATCCATTTCCAACAGTTTCTTCTTTGATTGTATAAACAATCTTCTTCCCTGCTTTGTATTCGTCAAGATCTGTAAAGCTTCCTGTCCAGTTATTTGCTTTTGTTAAAACCAGTTTCTTTCTGTTTCTACTCCGTCAGCTAATAATTTAATTGTTACACTATTTGGTCTTACTCCATCTTGGTCATTTTTATCTTCCCAAGCCTTTTGTTACTTGTAAACTTGTCTTTCCTGGTGTGTATGAATTCTTATATTATATCCTTTTATTTCTGTAGTATATCCTTCTACTTTTTCTTCTGTAATAGTATAGTTAATTTCTTTTTCCACCTTCATACTTGTCAAGATTTTTCAAATTTCACTTCCAACCGTCTGCTTTTTGTAACTTTCTTTGAAGCTATTTTTGTTCCGTTCTTTAATAGATTGATTGTTATTTCTGTCGGTCTCTTTCCATCTTGGTTATCTTTGTCATTCCAAGTTTTTGTTCCTTCTACAAATGTCTTTTTCAGGTTCTCTTGTATTTGTTACTATAAAAGTATTTTTCTCCTGTTTTTGTTACTACACTTATATATCCATTTCAACAGTTTCTTCTTTGATTGTATAAACAATTTTCTTTCCGTCTTTGTATTCGTCAAGATCTGTAAAGCTTCCTGTCCAGTTATTTGCTTTTTGTTAAAACCAGTTTCTTTCCTGTTTTCTACTCCGTCAGCTAATAATTTAATTGTTACACTATTTTGGTCTTACTCCATCTTGGTCATTTTTATCTTCCCAAGCCTTTGTTACTTTGTAAACTTGTCTTTCCCGTGTGTATGAATTCTTTAACATTATATCCTTTTATTTCTGTAGTATATCCTTCTACTTTTTCTTCTGTAATAGTATAGTTAATTTCTTTTTCCACCTTCATACTTATCAAGATTTTTCAAATTTCCATTTCAACCATCTGCTTTTTGTAACTTTCTTTGAAGCTATTTTTGTTCCGTTCTTTAATAGGTTGATTGTTATTTCTGTCGGTCTCTTTCCGTCTTGGTTATCTTTGTCATTCCAAGTTTTGTTCCTTCTACAAATGTCTTTTTCAGGTTCTCTTTTGTTTATTACATTAAATTCAGTATTTGAAGTTTGTGCAATAAAACCTGAATATCCATTTCAACATCTTCTTCTTCAATTGAATATTGAATCTTTTTCCGGCTTTGTATTCATCAAGATTATCAAAACTTCCTTCCAGCCATTTACTGCTGTTAAAGTAGCTTATCACCCTGTTTCTACTCCATCGGCAAGTAATTTAATTGTTACACTTGTTGGTCTCTTTCCATCTTGGCATTCTTTTATCTTCCCAAAGCTTTTTGTTACTTTTAATACTTGTTTTTGCTAGGAGTACGTGACTTTTTAACATTATGATCCATCCACAGTTTTTGTATATCCTGTTACTTTTTCTTCATTCATACTGTATGATTAATTTACCTTTTCATATTTTGGTAAATCCTTGAATTCATATTTCCACTTACCATCAGTGCCTTTTTGGAAACTTCTTTTGTTTCTACAACTATAGGAGTTTCATTTTTCAACTTGTTTACATAATTTAACCTTAATTTTTGTGTCGGACGCCTGTCTTGCTATCTTTATCTTCCCAAGTCTTTTTCCTGCTACATTTACTTTTTCAGTGTGTATGAGTGTTAGTAAGATTATACATCCAATGAACCTACATAACCCGCTACTGAATCTTCTTCTATACTGTATTTAATTTCTCCTTTTCATATTTTTGGCAAATTCTTAAATTCATATTTCCAACCATTTGCTTGTACATCTTTTTCTTCTACTTTACTTTTTATTCCGTTTAGTTTTGTATAAAGTAACCTTAATACTCAGGTCTCTTCCGTCTTGGTCATCATTATCGTCTCAAGTCTCTTTATATTTACTATCAGGTGTATATGAATAATATATATCCATCTACAGTTTTTGTATATCCTGTTACTACTTCATCTATACTGTATTTTGATTAGTTTGCCTTTTTCATATTTTTGGTAAATTCTTGATCTCATATTTCCACTTACCATCAGTGCCTTTTGAAACTTCTTTTGTTTCTACAACTACAGGAGTTTCATTTCAACTTGTTTAAGTAATTTTAACCTTGATTTTTGTCGGACGCTTTCCATCTTGGTTATCTTTATCTTCCCAAGTCTTTTCTCCTGCTATATTTACTTTTCAGGTGTATGAGTGTTAGTGAGATTATAGCGATCCAATGAACCCACGCACCCGGCTACTGAATCTTCTTCTATACTGTATTTAATTTCTTTTACCTTTCATATTTTAGCAAATTCTTAAATTCATATTTCCAACCATTTGCTTTTGTAGCAACATCTTTTCTTCTACTTTTACTTTTTATTCCGTTTCCACAGTTTCCTGTGTAAATGTAACCAATGCTTTCCAACGGGTCTCTTTCCGTCTTGGTCATCATTATCGTTCAGTGTCTTTCTCCTGATATATTTACTACTTCAGGTATATACGAATAATATTATATCCATCTCACAGTTTTGTATATCCTGTTACTTCTTCTTCATCTATATGCTGTATTTGATTAGTTTGCCTTTTCATACTATATCAAGATTTTCTCAAAATAAGTCCATTTACCTGTTGCATCAGCTTCTATTTCTTTTTGTTTCTACAACTATAGGAGTTTCCATTTTCAACTTGTTTGGCGTAATTTAACCTTAATTTTTGTCGGACGTCCATCTTGGTTATCTTTATCTTCCCAAGTCTTTTTCTCCTGCTATATTTACTTTTTCAGTTTGTCTTGTATTTATTATTTTAAACTCTGTTTCTGATGGCTGTGTGATAAAAACCTGCATATCCATTTCCAATATCTTCTTCTTCAATTGAATAATCAATCTTTTCCGTCTTTGTATTCATCAAGATTATCACAAAACTTCCTTCCAACTATTTTCTTTTTGTTAAAGTAAGAGTTTTATTAGTTGGTTGTCCGCTTTGCAAACTAACTCTGAATCATATACTTTCAGGTCTCTTTCCGTCTTGATTATCTTTATCTTCCCAAGCTTTTGTTACTTTTTACTTCTATTTTTGCTTCTTTTATTCTTAATAGTTGTAATCGTTGCTTGGCCATCTATAATTTTTTACCGGTATAGGCTTGTCATCACGCCCTATAACCGAGAGGTGCATCTGTCTCTCATTATTTCATAATCACCTTGAGAAAGTCTTTCTGTTTCCGCCTCTCCTTTAGCATCAGTCACGATATTCCATACCTTGTTAGGATCACCTATAATTTTAAACTTTTGCATTTGCTAGAGGTTTATCAGTATTATCAGAATCTACTTTAATTTTAATTTTGTTTGTTGTCACCACCACCGGAACCATTTCCTTCTGCAGATTGATAATAACTAGATCTTTCAATTGTTTCTTCTTTGACTTAAATTCTGCTTTATTTTTAATTTTAATCCTTTTTCATAAGTGGATTTGTAAAATAGATACCACTGTGTTGTATTTAACTACCATCTGTGGAATAACCTTTGTCCTTAAGAAATCACTCATTCTAAAGGTAAAAATTTTCGCATATCTTTGTCAAAAGTAATATAATTTTTCAATTCTTCATATTTAATAGATTTATATTTATCTCCACTTATATCATCTCCGGTACTATTAAACTCTACCTGTTAAGTCTAAATGTATCCGGTTTATATTTTATATTTAAAGGCATACTCCTGTTTCAGATGTGAGCTCATCATCACTAATAACAACATTTGCAAAAATACTCTTTGAAAAATTTAACCTAAGAACCCATTCCGCTCTATTTAAACCATCTTGAGTTTTATTCGCTCCCACTTTACAAAAACCTCATTATTACTTACATTTTGGTTTCGGTTTAATATTATGATTATATGTCTTTCCATCAAAAGCATAAGATAGTATAACTTCCATCTGATTTTTTAATATATTTAGAAACATTAAATGCTGAATCAAAAGAGATTCACCTTTATATTCTCATGTGTTTTACATATTCATTAAAAAGTAACTAAAACATCAGCACCACCATTGGTATTAGGGAGTTGCAACTAAATGTCCTAAAACTCTTCCTGTCTTCCGTTTTTAAATCAAACTCTATTTTATGTGCTAATCTGAATTCTTCTGGAATTTCTAATTTTTGAAAAATCTCCTTTTTTAAAGTCTTACCATGTTTACTAGCATCCCATTTAATCTTTTATTTTAAATGCCTCATAGAAATTAAATGTGCTGGTTGGATTTTCATTATTATCTCTTACTATCTTTAAACTCTACTATCGTAGCATCAACCTCTTTTGAGTTCTCATAATATCACGAACTTCAGTAATAAAAGTTTGTTCTTTTGATTTATTTCTTTCAGTATCAGACTCTTTTATCCTTCTCTCATCTTTTATTCTCACTCTTATTTTTCTAAAAGTTTTTCTGACATAGAATCTGTCTTTTTACCCTCTTTTAGATTTAGTATTATTAGCTTTGATACCGCTTATATCCACTTCTGTTTTTTTCTATATCATTTTCATTATGTTTAGAGCTATCAGTTAAACTCTTTTTGGCATCAGAGTTAATCTTTTGTCAGTATAAAACAATATTATTTTCATTACTCTTATTCGCAGACACTTTTTTCAAAACTAGGTGCAACAGTACTGAATAATAACGCAAATATCATTAATATACTAATTACATCACTATATTATCCTCCTTATAATTATTCTTTAAAATGGACCTTATATTTACTTTAATATTTTGATTATTTTATGCTAGCAAACTTGAGTCTATTTTAAAAATACCATAACACTCAACTTATTCTCTCCTATATTATATTTATTAGAAATTATAATTAGGTATAAAACTCGTGATGTTTTTATTATACCATATTTTTATAAAATTCAACAAAATATGACGATAGAATTAAAAAGCCATAAAACAAAGATTCTTCCTATATACGTCATCTCGACCGAAATGAGTGAAACGAATGAAGTGAATCTAGCTCTCAACTTTGCTTGTTTACAAGCAATAGTAGGTTCTGACGCAAAGATTGTTCAAATCTGATTTGAGTACAATCGACTGTGGAGATCTCATACTTTTGCTTTAAGCAAAAGTAAATGTATCAGATACATATAGAAATTTTTATTTTTATTTCTTTTCAGAAATACCATTGCTTTGCCAGCAATAGTTGAGATTTCTCCGCTGCACACTCACTATGTTCCGTTTCGGTCGAAATGACGTGTTAGGAGTATCTCTTTTTAAAGTTTGGTGACGTGAATTGTTATTTTTATCCATACTATGTTGTGAATTTTACAGTAAAAGAGATAATTTCCATTATCTCTGTACTATAATATCTTTTTAAGTAGTCAACATCTTTTATTAGTATCTGTTTCAATCAATTCTACTATTCCTTTTGAATTTAGTTCCGCAAGTTTTTCAGGGTTACGGTTTCTCTGTAAGTTCTGCAAAGGATCCCATATTTTCACGGCTTATATTTAATTCCAACAAAATTCCCATCAGCTATTCGGAAGTTTTCTAGCCAAACTTAAAAGAAGTGACGCGACTTTTACATCTGCACTGTTTTCTATAAGTCTTGTTACTTAAATCTTCTGCATGACGAGATTCTTAAAAGATTCTTCCAAAATTTTTATTGTAACTTTTTGGATATTTATTTATAATTTTATCAAAAACATTCTCTGGAAAGAGAAATGACCAGTGTCTTCAATGGCTAGTCCATAGTAGGATATAAAGCTGTCTTTTTATAAGATTAAGTCCGCCGATAAAATCATCTTTTGATAGATATATAGCATTTGTTCAATTCCGGAACTGCTTATCGTAAAAACTTTTATTTTTCCACTTGCTATAATATACATTGTATCGGCTTTATCTCCGGGTTTAAACAAAAATGTATGTATCTCATTATATTTAATTCATCTTTAAAAACATCTATTTCTTCAGTTGATAAATCAGATTTGTAAATTTTTGTAAATTAATATCTCTCTTTTTCATTTAAACCTCCTTAAACCATTTTTGTAATTTTTATTCTAACATTTATTATAAATAAAATCAACAAATATTCATATTTTTCGCTTAATGAAAAACAGGTAAATTAATGATATAAAATTTTCCTGATTTTATTAAAAAACCGAAAAATATATTGACAAATATAGATGATAAAATAATGAAAATAAATTTTTAAATTTGAGAAAGAGTAGAAAATTGAAAGTTTAAGAGAGTTAGTGGTTGGTGTGAACTAATACGGAAAAATTTTTGAAAATCATCTTTTACAAAGGATTCGTGAAATGAGTAAGGAATCCCGCAGTGGTTTGCGTTACAAAACCCGACATTGTTAGATGTTTGAGTGTTTCATTTTTTTGAAAAATTAAGGATGGTACCTGAAAGTAGCTTTCGTCCTTTGTTCTAAATAGAACAAAGGACTTTTTATTAGTGAAACAACAAGGTTCCTGAGTACTCACCCGATGCAGAAGCATCATGGAAGGGTGGGATTCTTATTGCGAAATAATTTACCACCCTTTATATAATGAGATTATTTAAACAAAATGTCCAAGATTAAATTTTAGGAGGTTTTTGATGAAAAACAATTTATCAAGAGAACAATTTTTAGTGTGGCAATAATGCTATTCGGTTTATTGGAGCAGGAAATTTAATATTCCCTCCTCTATTAGGGAAAAACAAGCAGGTTCTGCAAGTTTTTCAAAAGTTTATTAGCCCTTTGGAGTAACAGCAGTTGTATTTCCAATATTAGGTGTTGTTTGTGTTGCAAAGACTAAAGGTCTTTCAAATCTGGCAAGTAAAGTGGATAAATATTTTGCAATTATATTTACTACTATGATATATATGGCAATAGGACCTGGACTTGGAATCCCAAGAGCAGGAAGCCTTCCTTTTGAAAATGGCAGTTGCTCCATTTTTACCAGAAAATGTATCAGTAAATGTGTCAAGACTTGTTTACACTTTTGTATTCTTTTTAGTAGCTTATTTGGTTTGTTTAAAAGCCAAATAAATTAGTTTCCAAGAATGGGAAAATTTTTGACTCCTGCTCTTTTACTTCTTATAACAGTAATGTTTGTTGGAGTCTTTATTTAAAAATCTAATGCTGTAACAAGTCCTATTGGAGATTATGCGACTTCTTCAACTGTTAAAGGATTCTTAGAAGGATATAATACAATGGATACAATAGCAGCTTTAAACTTCGGTCTTGTAATTTCACTTGCAATAAAATCTTTCCAAGTTGAAAATGAAGAAAAAGTTATAGGTTATACTGTAGAGTTGGTTTAGTTGCAGGTTCTTTCCTTTTTGTAATATATGCAATGCTTGCTTATATAGGAATGACAACATCAGGTTTAACTGAAAATGTAAAAATGGTGCTGAAATATTAACAACAGTTTCACAATATGTATTCGGAAAATTCGGAATAGTTTTGCTTGAGTATATTTACTCTTGCTTGTCTAACAACTTGTATAGGACTTATAACAAGTATAAGTAAATTCTTTGAAAAATTTGACAAAAGAAAAAGTATCTTATAATAAATGGATAGTATTTTTGGACATTTTTATCATTTTTTTAGTTGCGAACTTCGGACTTAACACAATATTAAAAAGTTTCAGTTCCTGTTTTAGTTGCAATCTATCCTGTTTCAATAGTTTTAATACTACTTGGACTTACAGAAAAATATTTTTGGATATAATAAATTTACTTATAGATTAATTTGTTATACCGTAACTTTTATAGCTGTTGTAGAATCATTACAAAGTGTAAATTTAACTTTACCTTTTGTTACTAAATTAGTTTCAAGTCTTCCTTTTTATAGCTTAAGTCTTGGTTGGGTAATTCCAATGGTACTAACTTGGTTTATAGGAATGAGTTCAAAACTTTTTAGAAAATAGTAGAAGTACAGCATTTAATAAATAAGAACCCCACCCTTCCTGATGCTTGCATCGGGTGGGTTCAGGGAACCCTGTTGTTTCACAACAAAATCTCGCCCTTCCTAAGTGCTCTAGACCACATGAACAAGATTAACCTTATTGCTTCACAATAATATTGATATAGATACTGTTTTTGTGTTAAAATATAGTTCAAGAACTTTATAAGGAGGTTTTTATGGATGATATTTTTAAAAATAAGAGGTCTTACTAAAATTTTCGGTCAAACAAGAGCCGTAGATAATGTTGATATGAATATCAAACGTGGAGATATTTACGGATTTATCGGAAGAAACGGTGCCGGTAAGACTACTTTAATAAGAATTTTTACTCGGTCTTTGTGAAAAAGAAGTGGAGAAATTGAACTTTTCGGTTCAAGTAATTTATTTGAAGGAAGAGATAAAATTGGATGTATTGTAGAAAATCCTGCAATATTTCCAAAGATGACTGTAAAGGATAATATAATTGCTCAATCCAAAGTTGTTGGAATTAAACTTAGTGAAGGAGAAATTAGTAATTTACTTGAAACTGTGAGGGTTGGATTTTTCAATGAAAAAGAAAGCGAAAGATTTTTCACTTGGTATGAAACAAAAGACTTTCGATAGCCCTTGCACTTGTAGGAAATCCTGAATTTTTAGTACTTGATGAACCTACAAACGGACTGGATCCGGAAGGAATTAGAGATATTAGAAACTTAATTTTTAAAAATTAAATAGAGAAAAGATATTACTGTTTTAATTTCAAGCCATATTTTTAGGAGAACTTCATAAATTGGCGACAAGATATGGAGTTATAGATAAAGGTAGACTCATTAAAGAATTTACTGCTAAAGAGCTTGATGAAAAACTGAGGACGGTTTTGAGATAAAAAGTTAAAGAGGCAGATGTTCAAAATACAGAAGAATTTTTTTAAAAGAAAAATAATGTAGATTTTACACTTGATGGCGAAAAACTTAAGTTTATAATCTCTAAAGAAGAAAATTCCGACGAAATTCTTAAACAAATAACTTCAAAAGAGTAATTCCAACTGCTTATGGCTTTAAGAATGTTGATTTGGAAGACTATTTTTATGGAACTTATAGGAGGCAAACATGAATAGAGTTTTTTTAAATATGATGGTTTTTAAACTGCAAAAATCAAAATTTTGGTGGATTTGTACATTAATCACAATGGCTTTTGACTTGCTTTTAGTATATTTTTCAGCGTCAGCTCTTTTCTGTCAAAACTAGGGCAAAAAAGCTTTCTTTTTTCTCAATATAGAATAATAACAAATCCTACAACTTTTTATATTTTTGATAATTGTATGTATATTTATCGGAAGTGATTTTAAAACAGGAACGATTAAAAATGTTGCATCCAAAGGAATTAAGAGACCTGAAATAGTACTTTCAAAAATTAATTTGGAATTTTTATTTTATCAATAGCCTTTTATGATTCTTTCAGTACTTTCAGGTCTAATTGCCGTGATTTTATTTACAAAAACTTCAATAAAATCAAATGATTTAGTAGAAATTATAAAATTGACAGCTATTGCAATTCTTGCACTTTAGTGCATTTGCTTCAATCTTCACTCTAATCAGCTTTTATGGTAAAGAGTTCAGGACTGCTATTGCGATTTCAATAATTGTAAGTTTAGTTTTTAAATGTAATTGTTAGCCCATTTCGAAACGATATTTTTTAAATCAGGCAACTTATCAAGACTTTTTCCTTTTTCATCTCAAATATAACAGGTGGAGGCGCAACACAAAAAGTACTACGATTTTTATTATTGCAATGTTTGTTTGGATTATAGTTTGTTCATTTTAAGTATCTTGTTTTTCCAAAAACAAGATATAAAATAGTAAATAAAAAAGAGTTTGGACTCCTTTTTGTGTGAAACAACAAGTTCAGGTACCCACCCGATGCGAAGCATCGTGGAAGGGTGGGGTTGTTGTGAAGCAACAAAGGTTCCAGTGTACCCACCCGATGCAGAAGCATCGTGGAAGATGGGGATTGTATTGCGATGAGCAACAAGGTTCTGGTACCCACCCGATGTGAAACATCGTGGAAGGGTGGGGTTCTTATTTACTTAACTACAATTTTTATACAAGCCCTTTGTAGGGACATACGATCAAATGTAAATGTATGGTAGATACATTTTGTGGATTTTTCATAATAATGGAGCTTTAGATTTGCATAGTAATTTTATCCAACTATTTTTGAGTCCTTTGCAGGACTCACTATTATTGTAAACAAATAATAGTATGAGATCTCTCCATTCCGCTAACGCTACAGTCGAGATGACGTGTTGAGGGATATTTCTTTATAGTATTATGACGTGAATTATTTTGTTTTTATAATATATTTAAATATAATTATATGATTTTTGCTTTTTCTATTATATTTTTTTCATAATATATTTATAAAGATAATTTGAAGTTTATCTACTTTTAACGTCCAGCCATAAAACGAAAGATTTTTCCTTATACGTCATCTCGACTGTAACGAAGCGAAGCTGAGTGCAACGAGAGATCATCACTTTGCTTTAGCAAAAGTAAAATGTATCGTAGATACATCGAACTAGAAATTCACAGCAGATATTTTTCATATCTGCATTTTATCAAAAATAATTTTCCTATTTATATAACAATACTCCAACCGTTTCCTAAAAATTAAATTTGATATTAGAAAAGCTAGTAAATTAGACAATATTACCATTGAAATAGTATAAGTATTATCTCAACAAATCCAAAAAAATATGTATGATCTCCTTTTTCTCCAAAAGAGACTGTAAAGATGATATTTAAAGTAGTATGATAGATTTTTCCTTTACTATAATCTCCATATTTTTAAAAACCATATCAAGCTATCTCTAATATAAAACCATAAGTCGATAGGCTGTAGTTATGATATAATTATTCCGATAACAAATGTATATGAAAGAAAACTGTATTCAAAAATACAGACGCATTATTGTTATGTAAATAATCAAAACAATTTCTATTGTAAAAATCCATTTTATATATTTTCTCATTGTAAATTTATTTTCAACTGTAGGTTCTTTTGCCAAAAGAATCAAAATAACTACTAAAACAACTAAAGCTATGGCTTTTTACAATTCCCTCTAAAATATACATTAACTTTCAACTCCCTTTAAAAATTGACCTACTGTTACTTATAGGGATAAATCCGCTTCTATTAATTTCCCATTTTTGCTTCTTTAGGTATTATTATTTCTTTAACTTCATTAATTTCAGAAAACTTTGCTGTAAATTCTTCATCTAAAGATACGAAATAACTCTTTTGCCCATCTTTTAAAATATGCAAATTTAGCTTTTATTTCCATTCTATCGGCAAAAAGGTCTTTTATCAATTATATATTTTACTTCAACTTTTTCTACCAATAATTTCTTTCTTAATTCTTCAGTTCCTGTTTGAACTGAGTCCAGAATTTTCGAAAAACTTTATTAACAGAATTCTCGCTTCCGGGTAAGTAACTTCATAATTTAGGTCATTTTCTGATACCTTCATCTTATTTTGAATAACATGTAAAAATTCCGTTACAATTTCAAAAATTTGCAAAGTTTTCTTTTTAGCATTATATCCTTCTCAAACTTTTCGTTAGTAGCCCTCTTCCAAGTTTTATTCTTAACGTCTTCTACATAAACAGTGTCATCTGTGATATACAACATACTCTCAATTTTTGTCCGTTTCTTTCTTCATTACGATTAATTTTTACAATGAATGGATTTGTTATCATTGACATGTCTAATTGTATAATTGAGTGGACATTTTGATCCAGATTTGTAAAATTTTGTATAGTTTCAATTTTTTACATTTGTACTTTTTTATTGATTTTTGTGGCATTACTAATTTTTATTAATTAAATCTTCATTTACAGTATTATCTCTATTAAACGAACAACCTACTGCTATATATAAAAACGAAAAAAATAGTTAAAAACACTAGAATTTTTGTATTATCTTCATATCACACCTCAAAACAAATGCTAATTACATTTAATATATCTTTAATAAAATGTAAATATAAGTTTTGAAGCAAAAAAATGCAGACACTCAGTCTGCATTAAATTATTTTTCTCTATTTTTCTTCAATTATTTTTGCATTTTTACTTCATCAGGAATTGCTATTTCTTTTAACTTGATTGATGTCGAAATAATTTGCTTTTTATATCCATATCAAAGGATATTTCTTTGGTTCCTTGCGAAACCTTAACTGTTGACTTTATTTCACAGTCTGTTGGATAAAATGTCTTTTTATCAATTAGGTATTTTATTTCAAGTTTTTCAATTTCCATATTTTTAGAATTTTTCTGAATTTTTGTTGAGTTGAAAGTGATAGCTTTTTCAAAGGTTCTTTAGCTGAATCGTCAATTCCTGAATAAAGTAACTTCATAATTTGAGCCCTTTTTCTTCTACATTCAAATTCTTTTCAACAGATTTTAAAAAGCTCTACCATATTGTCAAATTTAGCAATATTTTTCTATCTTCAAATGCTTTTCTTAAATTTGCATCTTTAGCAGGTACCCACTGATTGTAAATATTTTTATATATATCTTTTCTCCCAGCATATACATATTAATATCTCTGCTTTTTCCCGCCTGTTTCCACTTTTTCCATCTACTTTTTACGACAAATGGATCTTCAGTAGCTTCTGCGTCCATTGTAAACAGTTGTGACTATACTTTTACCTGAAAGATTAACATAATTTGCTTTCCACTTTTGACTTCGAATTCTTTACCGATTTCGAAGATTCGTCAATCTTCTTGACAATTTCTTCATTACTCATCTTACTATTTGATGAACAGCCTACTGCTCCAATAGAAAGAGAACAAAGAGCAAGAAACCATTAATATTCTTTGTAATTTTTTCATAATTAACCTCCTTAGTCAATGTGTAACTATATAGTAATATATTTTTAATTGCCTTTTTATTTCATTTCCGAGCATTTTTAACTTCATCCGGTATTTTTATCGGTTCAACTTTATTTATATCAGAATAAGTTAATTTTGTTTCTGAATCAAAATGATACAGAACCTTGCTCTTGTTTAACAGTAGCTTTTATCTTTATCTCACAATCTACCGGATAAAAGGTAGTTTTTATCAATTATATATTTTACTTCATAATTTTTCAAGAGTCATATTTTTCAAATGACTTTTGCCAAAGTAGGTTGAATTGAAAGTGATGCTTTTTTCAAGTACTTGTTTAGCTGTTTCGTCCTTTCTGGAATAAGTAACTACATAGTTTGAACCCTCTTCAACTATTGAAATATTTTTCTACAGCTTTTAATTAATTCAGGAATAGTCGCTAAATTTCCAACATCTTTTTGTTTTCCGAAAAACATTTTTGAAATTTCCATCTTTAATTTTATACCATTTTTTTATCAAATGATGATTGAAAATACATATCTTCTTCATTAAAATACATATTGTATCCACTGGATTTTTGTCCAACTATAGTAGTCTTTCCTTCTAATTTAACTACAAGTGGTTCTAATGAAATTGTTGATTCAATTTCTGAATTACAAGTTGCTCCTTTTCCAAAAAATATCACTTTTTACTTTGCTTTTTGAACTTTAACTTTTTGTGCTTTTTACTGCTTTTGAAGCTTCTAAAATTTTATTTGAAAGTTCTTCAGCTGATATTGTATTTTCTGATTATTATTTGTATTATTATTAGTTATTATTGTCGTTATCACTTTTTGATGAACAGCCTACTGCTATAAGAGAAACTGAGCAAATAGCAAGAGCCATTAATATATATTTTTCATAATAACCCCTAAATCAATGTGTAAGTATATATTAATATATTTTTTTAAAAAGTAAAGACTTAAAATATTCATGCAGATAAACTTTCATTTATCTGCATTAAAATTCTTTAATTAGCTTTATAGTCTTTTGCATTTTAACTTCATCAGGAATTACTATTTCCTTAACTTTGTTTATATCAGAATATTTTACTTTCATTTCCATATCAAATGATACAGATTGATTACCTTCTGAAATCTTCATTACTGACTTCATCTCAAATTCTGTTGGATAAAATGTATTTTTATCAACTACGTATTTGATATCAAGCTTTTCTATTTCCATATTCTTAAGGACTTTTTCTGCATCCGGCTGATTTGAAATTATCATTTTCTTCAAGGCTTCTTTAGCCGAATCGTCAACTCCTGAATAAGTAGCTTCATAATTCAGAACCCTTTTCTTCTACTTTTACATTTTTGCATTATATTTAAAAAGCTCTACTACATCATTGAAATTAACTGAATTTTTACGTTTTTCCAATGTTAATATTTTTCATCCTAACATTCATCCACTCTTTAGTATTAATATTTTGAAGATATATATTTCCTTCAGTTATATACATATTCATATCAAAACTTTTTCCAAAGTTATGTTTTTCAGTAATTTTTACAGTCAACGGTTCTGAAATTGACTCTGCTTCCATTGTTACAGATGTAGCAATATCTTTACTGCCAGATTAAAAAGCTACTTTACTTTCAATATTTGCTTTTGAACTCTTTTACTGATTTTTGAAGACTCGCTAATCTTCTTAACAATATCTTCATTACTCATCTTTCCATTTGATGAGCAGCCTACTGCTGTAATAGAAAGTGAGCAAATAGCAAGAACCATTAAAATTCTTTTAATTCTTTTTCATTTCAAACCTCTAAATAAACGCCTACTTATATTTTTAATCCCTTTTCAATAAAAAGTAAATACATACAACAAATCACAACAAAATTTGTGTGTAAAATTTATTGTTCATTTATTTCATACACTTTCTTATTACTAATGCTTCGTCAATAAGTTTATCAACTTCAAAAGGCTAAACTATTATTTATATCTTCAATCTTTGGCTTTGTTACCGGATGTTTTGGTAAAAACACAGTACAACAGTCCTCAAAAGGTAAGATACTTGTTTCATAAGTGTCTATCGTTCTTGCAATATCAATGATTTCAGTTTTATCCATTGCAATTAAAGGTCTTAAAATTGAAATTTCAGTAGATTTATCCACAACTGTAATTCCTTGAATAGTTTGACTTGCAACCTGTCCAAGACTTTCTCCTGTAATTAAAGCGTGATAATTTTGTTTAATCGCAAGTTTTTCTGCAATTTTCATCATAAAAATTCTGCCTAGAATAGTAATTTCTTTTTCAGGGCATTTGCTTGCAATTTCCTTTTGAATCGGTAAAAGATTTATGCTTGTCATTGTAAATTTTCCAACATAATTTGAAAAGTATTTTTGCAAGGTCTTTAACTTTTTCCTCTCCTCTTTCACTTGTAAAAGGATAGGAATGAAAAATGTATTGCTCCAATTTCCATACCTCTTTTACCCATGACAAAACCAGCAACGGGGCTGTCGATTCCACCTGAAAGAAGCAAAAGTCCTCTTCCACTTGAGCCTATTGGAAGCCCACCAAAGCCCTTTATATCTCTTTTACATAGACATAAACATATTCTTTAACATCTACGAAAATTGGCATTTGTGGATTATGAACATCAACCTTTAAAAAGATTTCCAAAATTTCTAAGTACAACTCCTCCAAGCTCTCTTGAAAGTTCAGGAGATTTTGGAGTAAATTTCTTATCAACTCTATTTTACAAAAACTTTAAAAGTCTTTTCTTCATTTATTCCCTAAATCACTCACTAAAACTCTTGTAGCTTCTTTTTATATTTTCAAGCTTTTTCAGTTCTTAAAACTTCACAGATATAAAAATTCCAAAAACCTTTTTATTTGTTCAATCATTTTCGTCAAAAAGCTCTCTATCTGCCTTTATATAGACTTTTCCTGCTCTTTGTAAAAATTCTTCAACTTCAAAATCCGCTATCGCCTTTTTATCTTTCTTATTATTCTATTTTTCAAAATCTTTTCTATTATCTCCTTTAAAGTCAGCTCTCCAAAGCTGACACTGATTAAATAATCCATATCTTCCTCTTTTCATAATCATTCTAATTTCATTTACATTTTTTCTAATTTTTCAATAAAAATTTTTGATTTCTTCTTCTGTATTAAACTCGGAAAGAGAAATTCTTACAACTCCGTCATTGTATTTATTATCAAGACCTATCCCATCAAAAGTTCTGCTCTTTTTACCCTTGCTACAAGCAGAGCCTGTTGAAATATAAATCTTTTTCACTCCAAGAAATGTAAAAGCACCTCGCTTCTGATATTTTCAAAAGCGACTGTTACAATATTCGAACTCCGTCTTTATTAGTTAAAAATTTATGATTTTCAATTTTTGAAATACCTGAAATCAGTATATCTCTTAAATTTTTCCAAATGTTTTTCTATTATCTAAATTTTCATACATAAATTCGGTAGCGACTTTTAAACCCATTATTCCTACGACATTTTCCGTTCCTGATCTAAAGTCTTTTCCTGACCTCCACCCAAAACAAAAGGTCTTAAATTTATATTTTTATTTACATAAATTGCTCCAATTCCTTTTTGAGCATGAATTTTTATGTCCACTCAAAGTTAAAATATCAATCTTGGATTTTTACATCAATATTGACTTTCCCAAAAAGCCTGTGCAGAGTCAACATGAAAAATACATTTCTTATTCTTTTTCCTTAATAGCTTTTCAATGCTTTCAACATCTTGAATAATGCCAAGCTCATTATGAACATAGGCTATTGAAACTATTTCAGTATTTTCATCAACGAGATTTTTACACTCTCAATGTCGATATAGCCTAATTCATCCAATTTTAAAAATCTAGTCTCTTTTTTTCTCTTTTTAAAAATTTATAGACATTAAAAACAGAGGATGTTCAATCTCCGTTGAAACTACATTTTTCCCCTTTGCAGTTGAAAATCGCTCCAAAAATTACAGTATTATTACCCTCTGTTGCACAGGAGTTAAAAATACCTCTTCAGCCTTGCAATTTATATATTTTGCTATAACTTCCTGCAAGAATTTATATCTTTTGAAACGGAATATCCAAAATCATAAAAGAGATGATGGATTTCATAATTTTTCTTTAAATATTTGACCATAATATCTATAACTTCATCGCGAACTCTCGTAGTCGCAGCATTATCTAAATAAATCATAATAACTCCTTAAAAACTCTTTTTCACTATCAATATTTTTAATATAAAATTCAAGAAATAAGCAATAAAATAATTATAAAGTTATAATATTGAAGAAAAACTGTTTGAATTTAATAAATTAAACTATTGCTTTTTGAGAGATTTGTGTTATGATATAAATATAGGATAATAGTTTGATGATTATTTACTTTTAACGTCTAGCTGTAGAACAAAGATTATTCCTTTGTCGTCATTTCGACCGAAAACGGAACGTAGTGAGTGAAGTGGAGAAATCTCATACTGATTGTAAACAATCAAAAGTAAATGTATCGTAGATACATTTAATATGCAAATTTCGTACTAAATTAGTCTTTAGGTGATTTACAAATTTTATCTAATTGTTTTATTTCTAAGTCCTTTCAGGACTTACTATTATTGTAAACAAATAATAGGTGAGATCTTCCACTCCGTTACACTACGGTCGAGATGACGTGTTAGAAATATCTCTTTGCTAACTGCTATAACGTGAATTAGTTTTTATTTAAACTCACAAAAACTTTAGATAAATACTTAAAGGAAAAATAAAAACGAGATAAATTTATTAATTGAAAATTAGAGGAATAAAAATGAAAAGAATGAGTACAGAGATTTATACAAATTATTTTTAGTTGTATTGTTTTCCGGTTTTATAATTACATTTTTAAATTTACTAAATGTGAATAAATTTTATATTACTATTATAGCTGTAACTTGTATTTGTATAAGTTCCTACTTAGTATACCAAAATAGGAAAAATTTAAAAATATTTAGAAATAAATATTTTTGAAAAATACTATGAAAATTATATTATATCCGGAAGGCTCTTGATTTTAGGGATTATATTTTTCGTTGTATATATCAAAAATACAAATGGATTTTTCTCTATTAGGAGTAATTTTTATATTGATAGGTTTAATCTTTCCTTATTTTTCAAGAAAAATTGGGATAATAATCGAGTAAATAATTTAATAAGTGCGAAAGGTCACTTTTTATAAAAGACTATATAAAAAGCGACTACTTTTTGTAATCGCTTAAATACTATTTATTAAAAAGGATGATAAAAATGCAGCGCTATCCTCAAATGAATAGCTCCTTGAGATTTATAAAATCATATGCCGAAGAATTTGTTAAAGTTGTAAAAATGCTCCGAAACTCCCAATTTTTCAATTCTCTTATAGCATCACTCATATAACGCTTTTGCTATTCCCTGTTTTTGAAAAATCGGATCAACGAACAGTTCATCAATATAATATGTTTTCCCATCATTAAAAGTTTGTACATGTCCTAATATGGCTCCAACTGAACACCTTCTTTTATGGCAATATGCCCATAAAATGTGGAAAAATCAAAAATATTGGTTAAAGAAATTCTAACACTTTCATCTGTCCATCTTTGATTCCCTCACTCTCATTAAATGCTTTTTAAAAACTCGGAATAAGTTTCTCTAAATCTTCTTTTAGAACTTTTTATTTCCATATGCTACCTCTTTTTATTGATATTCTATATCGTTTTTATAATTATAACATTTCTTTTTAAGTTTTTCAATAAAATTTTTAAGTATAAAAATAAAACCGTCTTCTCAATAAAAGCTACTATTTACCTGCTTTAATAAATCATAAAATTCTAAAAACTCATTACATAAAAAGTGGCTACATCGTAACCACTTTTTTAAAATTACCTTTCTTATTTGTTTCTTCTCTTTTTATCTACAGCCACCACCATCTCCTAAAGAACCAATTGCTACTACAACAAATCCTAAAACATTTGAATCAAGATTTGTCTTTACAAGTCCTTTTTATTTTTTAGGAGTTTTTGACCCGGTTTGCCCAGTTGTCCAGGGTTGCCCGGTTGTCCAGGGTTGCCAGTTCACCCGGTTTTGTGGATCCGGTTTTGGTTTTTCCGGTTCTTCATTGACTTTACCATAATCAACTGCATAACCTGAGAAGTGAATTGTTGTAAATGTTACATTTTATCGTCTTGTTTAAATTCGATATTTTCAAGTTCTCCCTTGTCATTTACATAGTAAATACCTTTTTGCTCGTCTTTCCTTCAGCTTTTTACTATTGAAACATTGTATTCTCCTTAGGAACGTCAACTCTCTTACCATTTTTATCAGGAAGTAAATGTCGTATAAATCCGCTTCGGAATCTTTAACTTATCAACTGAATTTTTTATCTTTAACATCAGCAACTAAAGTCCAGTCTTCTTTTTAAATCATAACTTGAAACTGTAACTTTTTATCTTTATCTGTTAATGTTACTAACTTCTCGATATTTACAATTTCTTTAACTTTTATCATTCTTAACTGTAATGTCAAATGAATCCCTGTCAACTTTTGTAACCTTCCGGAACTTCTATAGTAACTTTGTATTTTCCGTTTGGAATATCTCCGTGGAATACTTTTTGTTAAACTTTACTTTTGTGTAAGATCAAAATTTTTCTTTGACTCAACATTTTCAAGAGTTACTTTTTATTCCGTCAGGAAGTTTATCCAAACCTTCAAAAGCGATATTTACAACGTCATTTATAGTTTCTTGTGCCTTAAAGATTACTCTCTTCGGTTTATTTTTCTTCAACTGTAAATTTAATTGTTTTTGTTTCAAATTTTAAAGAATCATCACTTGTTTTTAATTTCAACAGTATATTCTCCAACAGGTAGAACAGTCATTAAATCTCTGTGGAAATTAACTCCTGTAAGTTTTTCCGTTTTCGTCTTTTATAGGAGATTCATATACTTTAGTGTAAGTTTTTTAAATTATCTCTGTTAATTTCTTTTCGTCTTATCTTTGATTACATAAGTTGCACCTGCTCCCATATAGTTTTTCAGGATAATCGTTTGTTGTAATCTGATATTAACTTCTCCATATCCTGCTTCAATCTTTTCTTCCTTTTTGTTTTGTTTCAAAGACAAGATCTGTTGTTTTATCTTTTTCAGCAGTAACATCTTTTTGTTGTTCTTTTAACGGTTCATAGATTTCCGGAATTTGGTGAATATAGAAAGAATATTTTCCGGAGCCATATTTAATAACTCGTTAGAATATCTATAATTTCTCATTGGATTCCAACCTGTTCCATTATAAACATAAACATCTTCTCCAATTGATTTCAATCGGGAACATATTTAAGTTTTCAGAGCCTTCTATGTGTTTTCCTTCAAAGTCTTTATAATTTGTTACTTTGAATATCGGTTTAACATTTGCTCCCAAATCTTTCGGTTTTATTTGAGGTGCAGAATATTCAGAGCCGTCTAAATTAAGTGATGCGATATTTCCTGCGTGGTCAAAAAGTGTGAATATAGATATTTTTGTGTTCTACATCTGCCGGAATTTCAAAAGTTCCATCCTCTTTAGCTGTTATCCACTTTGTTTCACCGTTTTTATCAATATATCTTAAAACAGTTTCTTCAACACCGCTTAAATTATCTGTGATTTCAGGTTTATAAATATTTCCTTCAACCTTAGGCTTAGCACTTTTGGAGCGGTATTGTCGATTTTTACATCAAATTCCATTTTTTGTTCATTTTCAACAGCAGCTCCCGCCACTTCAGAGTTTGCAGTTACTACATGTTGTACGTACCTTCAGGAAGAGATTTTCCGTTTGATGTTCCATCCCAGTAAGTTTGTTCTATAAGATTAGATCTTGAAGCGCCATCACTGTAATTATTACTATTTTTATAAGCATAACCTGAACCGCTTTGGTAAACAAGATTTCCGTCTTTATCATAAACCTTAGCTGTAATATATTGTGAATTTCCTAAAGAACATACCTTTGAATGCAACAAAGTCTTTTGTTATTATCTCCATTTGGAGAAATTGCCAAATTATTTTTTGAAAATTCAAACTTACCTGCATCAAAGCCTAGAGGAATTTCACCTTTATTTCCAACAAAATTATATTGCACTCCTTTGTCAGTCCATTGTTTTCCTCTTGCATAAGGATTATTTTTCGACAGTTACAAGAGATGTGAAGTTTGGTGTAAAGGAACCGTTTTTGTTTCATATACATTGGAAGTTCTTTACTAAGATCAAAGTCATAAACAGATTTTTCCCAAAGTGGTACATTTGCCCACTTTCCTTTAAATCCACTAAATGCCATACTAACTTTTTTGTATTATCTTTCGCATCTTCAAAGAATACAAAACCTTCTAAGAAATAACTGTTGAGGCATTTGTTTGCTTAATTCAGCGTCAAATTTACTTGCATCAACAGTTGTTTAACATCTACTGAACCCTTAGCAGGTACAGTTATTTCTTTTCCTGAATTGTTTCTAAAGTTTTTGTCTTTAAAGCAATTTTTCCCTTTTCAGTTTCATCAGTACCTAAAACTGTTTTATATTTTAAAGTTTTTGCTTCATTTCCAATATTTACAACTTTTTAAGTTAATTTCAAATTTACTGTCAATATCATTTAACCAAGTTTTTGGATTATTACTACTCAACACATAAATATCGCTACTTGTAGCTTTTTTTCAACATTTATAGCACCGGCACCCTGTTTTTCTAGGAGAAACATAATTTTCTGTTCCTTTTCCTTAACAGGATCTGCTGTACTCATAATCAACGCTTTTATAATGTCGTATTCTTGTTCTCCCTTAATTTCAGAATGTCTTTTATTTAAACTTTTCTCTTATAAGAGCTACAGCACCTGCAATATGAGAGTTGCCATTGAGTACCACTCATAGTTGTGTATTTATTATTATTTATTGAAGAATAAATAAGTCCGCCCGAGCTGTTATATCAGGTTTGAAAGTTCCAGTCAGATGCCCAACCGTAAGATGAAAAAGTCAGTTAACTGTCCACCATTTGCATAAGGAATCGCACTTAATTGTTTTTGTAAATTTTACTATCTTTATTTTTCAATAATACCTGCAGAGTTTCCTATAAATACAGATGGAATTTTAACATCTTTTGTTTGATCTCCAAATGCCATATTTATAATTTCTTCTCCACCTTGTTCGTGGTTGTAGATTATAACACCTTTTGCACCTTTTTTACCGGCTAAAATAATCTTATCGGCAAAAGTCTTTCCGCCTCTTTTTACTAAGACCACTTTATCTTTAACTTCTTTCCGTTATAGTCGGACTCTTCATTTCCAAGACCCTTTCAACTACATCATAACTTTGTTCTTTTTATCTGCATCTATAAATTGTTTAGCGGGGTCAGGATCTCCCTCATTGTCATAACCTTGGAAATAATCTCCTGATTTTAATACACCACTAACTCCTTCAATGCTAATTGTTCTAACTCTTTCAACATCAGTATACATAGCTGCAACAGTCAAAGCATCTTTTGCAACACCCGGACTCCAACTGTACCATAGTCCGGATTTGTTACAGGAGGTTTATCACTAAACGCACCGAAGTGACCGTCATTACCGGCTGCAATAGCTACGATAACGCCCATCTTTCTCGCATAAGCTATAGCTTTTTCCATAGCTCTACCAACAGATGCAATAGATCCGTTAGGAGCACCCAAACTCAAGTTTATACTGTCTGCACCAAGTTTTACAGAGTCTTCAACAGCCTTTGCATAAATATGAGTATATGTTGATTGTCCTTGGAAAACTCCCATAAAAATAAGTTGTGCTTCAGGAGCGGTTCCTATGATTTTTTCTTTTTTAGTTGTTCCGTCTTCTTTGTTAAATTCAGCTTCCATTTTAGGATTACCTACTGAAATACCGGAAACATGCATTCCGTGAGATTCTTCTCTCATTTCTTCTTTTACATTCTTTCCGTTTGTGCTGTAATTATGAGCGTAAACAACTTTGTCAGTTCTCCAACTACCGTAGTTAATTCCGGCTTCATTCATCTTTTGATTCATTGAAGCCTCAGTTGGAAATTTTCCTTTTGTTACATCAGAAACTCTTAAGATGTCGTGATTTACATCGACACCTGTATCCAATACGGAAACAACTCTACCTTGTCCATTATATTTCTTTTCTAAGTTCGTCTGTAACCTTCATTAGATTGTTTGAATCTAAGCTTCTTTTCTTTCTTTTTAGGATTAAATTCCTTTTCAGATTCTTTAACTGTAGGTTTTTGAAAATTCATTTGAAACTTCAACGGATTCAACAGAAGCCATTTTTGAAATTTTTCTCAATGTTTTTAACCTTAGTTTTTAAAAGCAATTCCGGCAAATAATAAGTCATATTCATAATATGTTTCATAACTTATATCAGCTTTGTCAAGTTCAGCTTTAAAGAATTGATTAAAGCCTTACTTTTAGCTTCTAGCCTTTTTTCCTTCTGCAGTTTTCAAACTGGAAAAGTCTGCTTAGAATCCTCTTTCAAAACTACAATATAAGTTTTTCCTCATTTTCGTCGGCTTTAATCTTATTTGCAGTTTTTGTAATTTTTGAGCTGTATTAACTTTTTCATTAGCAAAAGCAACACTTGTGCTACCTAATAATAATGAAAACGTTAATAACAGAGTCAAAAACCTTTTTTTCATAGAAAAACCCTCCTTAAATATAAAAATAAATAAACCTATGCAGTATAAAGAATACTACTTTATCAGTATAACATATTTATTTTGTTTTGTATATACCGTTTAAAGTAATATTTTTAAAAATGATAATTTTGTGGTTAATTTTGTAAAAATTAAAAATTTTTAAAAAGCAATAAAAAAATTAGGGAGTATTTTTAAAATTTACTCCCCAATCTTAATTACTAAAACTAATTTTTAATAAGACATTGATATCTACAAATAATACAACATAATCAGCTATTGAATTTAAAAATTCTTGATTTTTAATTTTTCAATTTCCATAATGTCCTCCTAAATAAGTTTTTATTGAATATTTGCCTTTTTCAAGCATTGCCTTATAAAATTCTGAGCTTTTACAAAGTTCGCTATCTGTACCTATCGCTTCTATTTTTCCGGCATTTAACAAAACAATTTTATCTGCATTTCTTATTGTTCTAAGTCTATGGGCAATTACTATAACTGTTTTTTCTTTTATAAGTTCAGAAAGAGCTCCTGAATAAGACTTTCATTTTCGACATCGAGAGATGCTGTAGCTTCATCAAGCAGTATAATCGGTGCATCTTTCAAAATAGCCCTTGCTATTGATATTCTTTGTCTTTCTCCACCGGAAAGTCTTTGTCCGTTTTCCCTCTATTATAGTATCTATTCCATCCGGCATTTTTATTTATAAAATCATCACATCTTGCTATTTTTAGCTGCCCTTATTATTTCCTCATCTGTAGCATCCTTTTTCCGATTTTAATATTATCTTTATGCTTGTATTAAAGAGGATAACATCTTCGAAATACTATGGAAAAATTTTTAAGTAAAGTTTCGGGATCAACCTCACTTATGTCTTTTCCACCTATCAAAATTTTTCCTCTATCTATATCCCAAAAATCTTGCAGCAAGTTTTGCAACTGTTGTTTTTCCGCTTCCACTTGAACCGATTAGGGCTGTGATTTCACCTTGCTTTGCGATAAAACTAACACCATTTATTACAGAATAATTATCATATCCAAAAATAAACATCTTTAAATTCAATGTCATAATTTGTAATTTCCATATTCTTTTGCCCTCTTGAATAGGCATAGTTTTTATTTCCTTTATTCTTCCAACCACAGCATCAAGCATAACTATCATGGACATAAAAGTAATTATTCCTCTATTGGTAGATAAATACTTGTTGTCAGCATTAAAAATGCAATATAAACCAGTATATTTATCTCCCCTGCAATAAGCATATTTACACCAACAACAGCAACGCTTATAATACCAAGCTTTTAATATTGCAGTCGCTATTCCTGTAAGTGTTCCTGCAACAATTTCACCTTTAGTTTTTGTTTTGTAGACATATTTAATTTTTAAAAATCTTTTTAGCATTTGTTCTTCTAAATTATAAGATTTTTATTTGCTCTATCTGCTCAATCTTTTCCTGCAAATCATCAAAAACCTTGCGATTATCATCTATCCAATTTTGTACTACTTTTTCTGACTTTTCTTTGATAAAAAAATATTATTAGAAGTGAAATCGGAATCACCCACAATGCTGCAAAAGCCAATTTTGGATTATAGATAATAAGCATTAAAGCAATAACACCTGTGGAAATAGCAGTTGAATATATATGAGAACGGCATGAAAATATAGTTTCATATAAGTTCATATCATTCATCATTGTTTCTGCAAGATCTGCTAAATCTCTTTTTCCAAAAATAAGAAAGAGGCAGTTTTTAATCTTTCTGCTAAATCAATCCTTGAATTTGCACTCTCGTTATATACATTTGTGTAAAAGTCTTACATAATCCCACCTTGCAACTAAAAACATTAATATCATCATTACTATAATTAATATAAGATAATGAAATAGCGTAAAATTATAACTTTCAATGCCCTTCAAAAACGCCTATATACTGAAACAAAAACATAAAAGGCAATCATTGGTGCAAATAATTTTGTTAAATTAACAAAGGTATGTGAGATGATTGCTTTTTCTAAATTAATCGCTCCTTTTTTTCAGACATAGCATATCGTTTTTATAAAATAAGACCATATCTTAACCTCCTATCTTCCAATTTACAGATTTTTGATATTCATCCCAAAGCTTTTTATAATGCCCATTCATATTTATCAAATCTGAGTGCTTACCTTCTTCTACAATTCTACCTTTTTCTATAACAAGTATCTTGTCCACATCTACTACAGTAGATAATCTGTGAGCAATCATTAGCGTTGTCTTGTTTTTGATAATTTTTAAAAGACTCCTGAATTAGATGTTCATTTTCAGGGTCCGCAAAAGCTGTAGCTTCATCTAAAAATAATAATATCCGCATCTTTGAGAAAAGCTCTTGCTATAGAAAGTCTTTGAGCTTCACCACCTGAAAAATATGTGCCCCTCGTTCCATAAACAGTATCAAGTCCATTTTTCAAGCCTTTAATTATCTCTTTACAGCCTGAATTAATCAAAGCATTATCTATTTCTTCATCTGTTGCGTCGGGTTTTGCAATTAGAAGATTCTCTCTTAAACTCATCTTAAACAGTTTGGAATTTTGAAAAACAAAGGCTATTTTTCATTAAAGCCTCTTTTCAAAATCTTTTTATATTAATCCGCCAATTAAAATTTCACCTGATTTAATATCATAAAAATCTGGCAGCAAAGCCTTGCTATAGTGGTTTTACCACTACCCGACATTCAACTAAAGCAACTTGTTCTCCTCTTTCTACTTTAAAAGAAATATTATCCAAGACATTTTCTTCACCATAAGAAAAACTTACATTTTTAAACTCAATTCCCACATCAGAGCTTGTTTTATCTCCATAAATAAAATCATCATATTCAAGTATATTTTCAATTTTTGTCCAGAGCAAGCTCCGCAAAAATAACTAAATTGTTTAATTGTCGCCGTTCTCATAATAAAAACGGCAAATATCGATCCTATCAGAAAATAAATAACAGAATTTGCAACCACATTGGCTAAGTTACCATTAAATTTTGATTAACAATAAAGCTACAGGCACTAAGAAAAATGCTGTCGATGTAGAAATAGTCCCAAACCATGACATTTTATTCGTGTAACTCATAGTAAGTTTGAGCACAAGATCTTTTGTTTGATAATTAACGAATATAACTTATCAAAACTTTCAATACTTTTGTGCGAATGTTTTTACCATCGGAATTCCCCTGACATATTCTACGGTCTGAGAAGATAAATCGGAAAGATCTTCGTAATATTCTTCTTTCATTTTTCTTTGTTTCGGATGTCATCATTGATGACATTAATATCATGCCAATAATTATCGGCACCATACTTACAAGCCCCAATTTCCAATCAAACATAAAGAAAAATACAAACAGAACTATCGGTGATATAACTGTCATTGCCATATCAGGAAGTTGATGTGCTAAGAAAGAATGTGTTTCAGAAGCTCGGATATGATTACTTTTCTTATTCTTCCACTTTCTTTATCATCAAAATATCCAAGCGGTTTATTAATTGGTTTTTACCGAACTCTTAATAATATTATCTTCTACTTCAAACGCAAAAACATGGGATAAAATGAGACCTATAAGGTATATAAATAAACCTAATCCCGCAAATGTCGCCGCATAAATTGAATTTTTCCCTCACATAGACAAAATCTACCGTTTCATTTAAAAATTAAACTATTTATAATCCTATGAATAAAAACCATAGGCATCAAGACCATAATACCTGAAATTGCGAGACATAATCATAGCAATATAAAACAAAATACTTTTTCTTACCGGCATAAGGCATTAGTCTTTTTAGTATTGATTTTTTATTCTTCAATGAATAATTCCTCCTTTTCTTTAAATTCAACAAGCTTTATAAATATCCTGTTTAGACTGACTATAAAAATTGATATTTTAGAAATTTTTAACATTATATAACTCTTTGATTGTTTTTATCTTCTATTTATTATATAATTTATATATCATATAATAAATTATATAATAAATGAGAAATTCAATCAATTAGGGATAGTTAACTATGTCTATTTGAATAATGTCTATTAGGGATAAAAATTACAATGGAGGTATATATGAGCGACTTTTTACAACTTTGTTAAAAACTTTTTTTCTACAAATGAATGTACTGATAATACAAAAATACTCCTCTGCAGGACATACATTCTGTTTCAATACAGAACGATGCGGAAGGCATATATTGGTTTTTATGAAGGTAAAATTTTACAATTGATATTCACGATGTTTTCATAAAAGAAATTATCCACACAAGTTTTTGCCGGTTTGGATAATTTCTATTCCCTTTACTCATCTTATTTAGTTACAGCAAATGGTGAAAGTTTTAATCCTTATCAAAATCTTTCTTCAAACTCACTCTATGTTATAAATACAAAAATTCTAAAAACTATAGATTTATACTACATAAAAACTCTCCCTATCTAGGAATAGGTATAAATTTCAACCAATCTATGATAGAAGAGTGTCTATCCTCATACAAAAATAAAAGTTTTGTAACTATGAAAATTTATTTTTCAACACTAATACAATTATAAACAAACCTTTGGAAAGAATTGCAAAAGATATACTAAATTGCAAGATGATATCTCCTGCTGCTGAAATCTTTTGAATCAAAAGGCAAAGGTGGCTTAGTATAACAATAGACGCATTTTCTAAATAAGTATAACAATCCAATATCCATCGCCGATAATGAAGCTTTTAAAAATTGTTGCTAATATATAGACGATCATTATGCAACTTCAATTTCACAAAAACTTTAGAAAAAAATATCCACTATGAGCGGTACAAAACTTAAAAATTATTTAAACAAAAATATCAATGTACAATTACCGAATACACTCAAAAGGCGCCGAATGAACATGGCAGAAGTTCTTCTATTGAACTCCTCCTTAAAATTCAGGATATTGCTGAAGCAGTAGGGTATTCTTCTCATAGTAAATTCAGTACTTGTTTCAAAAATATAAAGGGATGTATCCAAAGGATATAAAAATATAATTCTAAAAACTTCCCTTTGATTGTGTATGTACCAAAATTTTATAATTTCATTGGGTGGATACTTGGGAATCTTGTTGCTTTGCAATAATTATATCAAATGATACGAATACCCCGTCAAAACTCACTTTGTTTGTTTACAAGCAAAGTAGGTCTGACGCAGAGATTGTTCAAATCTTTAATTTAAGCACAATCGACTGCAAAATCTCATACTTTTGCTAAAGCAAAAGTAAATGTATTGAAGATACATCATAATACTGAATTTCCTATTTTTTTATCAAAGCAAAATAGACTATAAAAGTTGTTTTAAGAATTATAGGGCTTTTATGAGATTTCTCCACCACATTCCGCTATGCTACATTTCGGTCGAAATGACGTGTTAGAGGAATTTCTATGCAAAAAGTACTTTGCCGTGAATTATTTTTGTTTTATAAAAATTAATAAACAAATATTGAAGTTTATTTACCATTCACGTTAAAGCTACAAAATAAGGATAGCTCTCTTATACGTCATTTCGACTGGAGCGTAGCGTAATGGAGAAATCTCACTGTAGCTTTTAGCAAAAGTAAATATCGAGATACATAACAACAACTTCCCACAAAAACCAACGGAAACCCGTTGATTTTTCAACTTTTACTATTTTAATCTTATATATTTTTGTAGCTCTACCTATGCCCTCTCTTTTTATTTCTCCATCATCTACCAATTTTCCTTAATGAACCCTCGATAGAACTTAGACTTAGATTTGGACAAAGCTCTCTAATATCTTGTTTTGTAAATCTTCCCATTTTCTGTGAAATTGCCTTTCTTACAAGCTCTATTGCAGGAAGCTTTTTCTTCCACAATAGAAAATCTATCTTCAAAATCCTTATATCCTGCAAGAATAATACCTAATAAATATTTCATAAATGGTAAAAATATCCTCATTTTCTTCATGCCAATTTAATCCTGATTTTTGAAGTGCTTCATAATAAGCTGATTTATCCTTTTGCAATCAAAGCCTCTAAAGATATATATTTACCTACATAAAAACCGCTTCTATAAAGTAAAAAGTATTGTAAGTAATCTGCTCAATCTACCATTTCCATCATTAAATGGATGAATACATAAAAATCGTGAATAAAAATTGGAATAGCAATAAGCGGATCTATATTGAAATTTCCAATAACCTTATTGTATTCATTACAGATATTTTTCCAAAGCTTCAGGTGTTTCAAAAAGGTGAAAGAGGTGTGAATAAAATTTCTGACTCTCCATTTGAATAATTTATAGTAATATAATTTTTGAATATTCTTAGTCTTTCCTGCAAGTGGATTATCCATATATTTAAACATTATTTTATGCATTTGTAAATATAATTCTTTGAAATTGAAATGACATCAAAATTTTCGTGAATAATATTAAGAACATCTCTATACCCAGCAATCTCCTGTTCATTTCTATTTCTTGAGTCGTCTTTTCTTTCAACTATCTTTTTAAGTCTTGCACTTGTCGTAACAATTCCTTCAATCTCATTTGAAGCCTCTGTACTTTGAATTTTGCAACTTTCAATAAGTTTATTTAATTCTTCAGGTCTTTGTTTTAAATATAATTCCTGTTTTCCTTTATATTTATAAATTGATGTGACTAAAGATAGAAATTTCAGAGTCCCATTTTTATCTTTAATTTTGGAATAATTAAAATTTCTCATTGAATTTCTCCTTAAAATAATTTTATCCCTTAAAAATATATCATATTTTAAGGATAAATCAACTGTTAAGGGCAAAATTGTTTTTATAAAAATTAATAAAAAAATAATTTGAAGTTTTTTTACTTTTTCACGTCTAGCTGTCAAACAAAGGTATTTCCCCTTATACGTCATCTCGACTGTAGCGGGCGGAATGGAGAGATCTCATACTTGCTTTTAGCAAAAAGTAAATGTATGAAGATACATCATAATACTGAATTTCGCTATTTTTATCAAAGCAAAATAGACTATAAAAGTTATTATTTTAGAATTACGGGGCTTTTATGAGATTTCCAGAGCAATTGTATCTAAAGATACAATTACCCCGTCAGACCTACTTTTGTTTACAAGTAAACAAAGTTAGGGCTAATTCGCATCGTTTCGCTTTTGCTCAACTCCGGTCGAGATGACGTGTTGTGGAATTTCTTTGCAAAAAGTACTATGCCGTGAAAACATTTTGTTTTCTATTATATTTTAATTTTTCTCAAAAACCAACAGTTTCCGTTGATTTTTAGTTAAAATTTATTTACTTTTATCTGCTATCTTATAAATCAAAGCAAATATACAGTCTCTGGACTTATTACACCATTTTCAGTATGAATCATCCAATCACTCACATAATCTATAGAATATATCCCCTCATCACCTTCGTGTAAATTAGGAATATTATAAGGTTCTTGAGTCAATCTTGCTTTAAATTTATCTCCCTCCATAGAAAGAGCTTCAAACCAAATATACTCACGATTCTTTTTATCCAAATTACCGTCTTCATCTATTGTTTCAAGACCTAGCTTTACTATAACAACAATTTCTTCCTTACCATCTTGTTTTTCTTTAAGCATCCTTTCAACATAAGAAAATCTTTCTCTTGCTAAAGAACTCATTCTTGCAGTTTCTTCAGTACTTATATAATACAGAGGATTATTTTCTAGTTTTTGTGAACTCTGAAGGCTTTCTTAAATAATTTTTATTAAAGTCCTCTTCACTTCCATAAAGGAAAAAAGTATATTTGTTTTAGAATTGTGAAGTCCTTTCTATCTTCAATACCTCCGAGAATATCCTTAGGATAATACTTCAAAGAATTTATCCATTTTTGATGTAGCAACAATTGGTTTGTCATCATAAAAACTCCCCATATTTATAGTTTCTTCACCAATTTCATTTCCATCATCCTCTTCAACAGGATTGTTTTCATCTAACAATCTACATGCATAACTTGAAATTAAATCATAATGTGTTCTGGAGTCATCCTTATTTGAACCCCAAAATCTCAATTTCATGTAAATTACATCTACACAAACCATGTGTATGAAGCCACACTTCATTTTTTCATCATAAACAGCTTGAACAGTATATAAACTTATCGGAGCAGGAAGAACATTTGATTTTTACTGCTAACTCAATCCATTTTTATTTAACATTCTTTCAGCACTTTCATCACAAAGAGCCACCATTTTCAGGAATCATAGCATAGATAAGCTTAAGCTGTAAATGATAACACTTTTTAGGATTACCTTCAAACTTCATATAAACATTTAAAGCTTTCTTTACATTTTAAAAATTTGTTCTTTTTCCTCTTCTGTAAAATATTGTAGTTGCCATTGATACATTTCTTCTGTATAAAAATCTCCAAGATAAAATCCTACTTTTATATTCTACTCCATCATATAATATAACAAGTTTTTCCGGGTAAATCCTCACTTGGCATAATTTTTTTCTTTAATTTCAATTCCATCTAAAAGCTTCAATATTAGTAAAAATATCTTCTGTAATTTTGTAATTTTCAGGCACTAAAGCCAACATATATGAAAATTCTTCCCAATAAGTAGATGATTGCTTCTTTAATCAAAGTAGGAGAATACTCGTCATTAGAATACTCTTCTTTCTTTTTCCTTTGAATCATTAAATAATCCGTTAATAACTTTTTAAAAACTCATTATTTTTCTCCTTTTATACTAATATAATCAATGTCAGTATAGCATAATTATTGAGTAGATTCAATGATTTTTCGTATTAAAAATATTGTAATTTTTATAAAATTATTTTTCGTTTTCATTAGCTTATTTACTTTTTAACGTTAGCTACTATATGTAGAACTTCCCTTATACGTCATCTCGACCGAAATGAGGTGAAACGAATGAAGTGGAGAGATCTTATCTATTCTTGTTTACAAGAATAAGTAAATGTATCGTAGATACATAATAATAATATTAATTTCCTAATTTTTATCCAAGCAAAATAGACTATAAAAGTTGTTTTAAGAATCACAGGGCTTTTATGAGATTTCTCGCTCACTCTACTTTGCTACGCTTCGTTTCGTTTCGGTCGAAAATGACGTGTTGAGAGCTTTTCCTTTTCTAACTTATATGACGTGAATTATTTTTACGTTATAAAAATTACTTATTATTTTTCGAAAGTTTATTTACTTTTAACGTCTAGCTATTAAACGAAGGTACTTTCCTTATACGTCATCTCGACTGTAACGAAGCGAAGCTGAGTGCAATGGAGAGATCTCATACTGCTTTTAGCAAAAAGTAAATGTATCGTAGATACATCATAATATTAATTTCCTATTTTTCTATCAAAGCAAAATAGACTATAAAAAGTTGTTTTAAGAATTACAGAGGCTTGTGAGATTTCTCCACTACATTCCTATGCTACATTTCGGTCGAAAATGACGTGTTGAGAGAATTTCTATACAAAAGTGCTATGACGTGAAATATTTTATACAATTTTATTTTTCTCAAAAATCAACGAATTTTTCGTTGATTTTTCACTATTTAAATATTATTCTCCTTATAAATCCAATAAATATACTGTCTCTGGACTTACGACACCATTTTCAGTATGAATCCTCCAATCACTCACATAATCTATAGAATATGTCCCTCATCGCCTTCGTGTAAATTAGGAATATATAAGGCTCTTGAGTCAATCTTGCCTTAAAACTATCTCCTTCCATAGAAAGTGCCTCAAACCAAAATATGTTCACGATTTTTCTTATCCAAATTACCATCTTTATCTATTGTCTCAAGACCCTAACTTAATAATAATGCCAATATCTTTTACCTTCTTGTTTTTCCTTAAGCATTCTTTCAACATAAGAAAATCTTTCTCTTGTCAAAAGAACTCATTCTAGCAGTTTCTTCAGTACTTATATAATACAGAGGATTATTCTCCAGTTTTTGCTGAACTCTGAAGGCTTTCTTAAACACTTTTTATTAAAATCCTCTTCACTTCCATAAAGGAAAAGTATATTTGTTTTAGAATTATGAGAGTCCTTTCTATCTTCAATCCCTCTCCGAGAATATCCTTAGGATAATATTTCAAAAAGAATTTATCCATTTTTGATGTAGCAACTATCGGATTGCCATCATAAAAACTCCCATATGTATGGTTTCTTCGCCCTGTTCATTTCCATCATCCTCTTCAACATGGTTATTTTTCATCTAACAATCGACATGCATAATTTGAAATTAAGTCATAATGTGTTCTGGAGTCGTCCTTATTTGAATCCAAAATTTCAATTTCGTGGGTTACATCTGACAAAACCATGTGTAGTGAAGCCACTATTTTCATCATAAAACAGCTTGAACTGTATATAGACTTATCGGAGCAGGGAAGAACATTTGATTTTTACTGCTAACTCAACCCATTTTTATTTAACATTCTCTCAGCACTTTTCATCACAAAGAGCCACCATTTCCGGAATCATAGCATAGATAAGTTTAAGCTGTAAATGATAACATTTTTAGATTCCTTCAAACTTCATATAAACATTTAAGGCTTTCTTTACTTTTTAAAAATCTGTTCTTTTTCTTCTTCTGTAAAATATTGTAGGTTGCTATTGATACATTTCTTCTGTATAAAAATCACCAATATAAAAATCCTACTTCAAAGTCCATACCATCATATGATATAACAAGTTTTCCGGGTAAATCTTCACTTGGCATAATTTTTCTTTTAATTTCAACACCATCTATAGCTTTAATATTAGCAAAAACATCTTCTGAAATTATGTAATTTTCAGGTGTTAAAAGCTAACATATACGAAAATTCTTCCCAATAAGCAAGAGGTGCTTCTTTAATTAAAGTAGGAGAATACTCTTCCTAGAATGCTCTTCATTTTTCTTTTTGACCTCATTAAATAATCCATTAACAACTAAAAACTCATTATTTTTCTCCTTTTATACTAATATAATCAATGTCAGTATAGCACAATAATTGAGTAGATTCAATGTTTTTACACTAAAATTATTATAATTTTAATTTCATTAAAAATAGACTATATTCATAATTATAGGGCTTTTATGAGATTTTCCGGAGCAATTGTATCTAAAGATACAATTACCCCTGTCAGACCTACTTTTGTTTACAAGTAAACATATGAGATCTCTCCACTAGTTCGCTTTGCTCAACTCGGTCGAGATGACGTGTTGGGGGCTTTCCTTTGCTAACTGCTATGACGTGAAATATTTTGTTTTTCTATTCTTTTTAACTTCCCCAACAAAAATAATGGAAACACTTTGATTTTTATCTCCTAGAATTGACATACTCATTTTTCTTATCTTGATACCTTTTTCAATGGATAACTTTGCTTTTTGCTTCATTTCTGCTATTTTTGCTCTCCTTTCTCGGCATAAAAAGGAAGTATCTGCTTTTTGCTTTTACTTCTTCGTTCATTGGATTTATTTGATTGTTTCGCTTCTACAAACTGGAATTTATTGAACTTGATTTTTAAAATTACTATGCTACAAATTCGTTATCTCCAAATACTTCTGTATGAATCCATTTATTATTAATTTGCAAATCATTTTCTATAATCTTACTAAATGTAAACCCATTTTTGCAGTACTCTCTTAGATGCAAAATTATCTGTCGCTGTTCCAGCAATAATAAACCATAAATATTGAATGCTTTATCTAAAACAATTTTTAACTGCTTCACTTGCATAACCTAAATTAGTATAATTTTCTCCAATTCTATATCCAAGTTCATGCCATTTTTATCATTTTCAAAAACAATTAAATTGATTCTTCCAACAATAACACCTTGAAAATCTCTTATAAGGTGCATGTAAACTTCGTGATTATCTTGTTCAACTAACAATTCATTTGTAATTTCTTTTAAAACTCTCTAAATCAAAAATAGTTAATCGGTCTGGGAAGTAAAATTCTGCTCAAAAATACTTTTTGATTTTCTTTTTCAAAAATATATATCAATACTATTTTCTTTAGACATCAGTTCTAAACTTATCATCTTAAATCCTCCCTCATATTTAGCTAAATTCTAACTGGGATTATCAAAAGGACTAATTTGTCATACCTGTAATGAGCGTCCCATATACATAAATATCAGTCCATTAACCTTTGTTCCAGTAATCCTTAACAAAAATGAGACCTCTCGCCTCATACCGATGTTACTGCACAATTTAGCTTGAAGATATGTTTCGAGCATCCAAATTCGCTTATATTCTATGAACATTATATTTTTCAAACAACTCTTTTACTACTGCTTTTACAGATTCTTTTTGCATAGCCTTTTCAAAAAGTTTAAATTAAAAACAAATTCTATTTTAAATATTTCTATTTTTATAAAATATCGATTTCTATCAATATAAAAGTTATAAAATATCAATCATATTTAAATTTATTGTAACATAATAGACATATAATTTCAAATAATTATACTATCATCATTTGTTAAAAAGTAGAAAAATCCTTAAATAATCAGAATATAAATTATAAACTAAATAAAATAAATTAAGTATTAAAACTCCAATGGCTATAATGGCCATTAAAAATTTAACCACCTTGTGATTCATGTTATTTACTCCAATCTTGAAGACAAAATTTGCAATGCTAAATAAAACTGTATCCAAATAATTTTGCATTAAAAATACATATAAAATATTTCCAGACTTTCCTTGTAAAATCATTACCGGATAATAATATATATAACTTATTGGTAAATAATTTAAAAATTGAAATTTTCAGTTAATAAAAATAAAGGAATCATCTCACCACTAAAAATCTGTATTACTATCCATGCTATATCCCTAAGACTTAAGTATTCTCAAACCAAAAGGATAGAATTCAACTATTTCAAATATGAAAAATAAAATTGTAAATCCTAGCAATGCGGAGATAAAAAGTAAATTATGTTTAAAAAATATTAATTTTTCGCCGGTTTGCAAAGAATAAATTTGCTATCATTATTATTAAAAATCCTAGTGGAAAAAGAAATTATAAAATTGCAAAATTCTCAAAATATTTTTCTTAATATATGAAATAGGAAGTAATAAGTATCTATCCAAATCACCACTCTTATATCTTCATACACATAATAACATACTGTTCCGGCAGGCATCATTATTGATTTTTAATATCAAAATTGAAATGTATTACATTATAAAAAAACGAAAACTTAAATTCTCCCAATTTTTGATATTCATTGCTAATGAAATCATAAAATATAAATCATTATTTGAACTGGAAGCGTTGAAATCATCATAATTACATTTAAATATTCTTTCATCTTCTTTAATTCTAAACTTATCAAAACCAAATATTTTTCATTGCCTCCATTTGGTGTATATTTTAATATAGCTCTTGTATAAATTCATATAACAAGGCAAAAATTATTAAAATAATAGTTCAAAAACCAAAGAAATCAAAATTATCATCCTTCAAAAGAAACACATTGTAGGATAATAGAAATTAAAGCATTGGTATAACATAAGTTAAAATTATTTGAATGAATTTTGGGAAAATTGTTGTGGATAATTTTTGTAATATTTAAACTGAAAATCAACTCACGTAATCCTCAAATCTATCAATTAGATAACATTGTAAGACTTCCATAAAATAAGTTAAGTATTAAAACTCCGATAGCTATAATGGCCATTAAAAATTAATTATACTAAAACTTATTTCATAAGCAAAAATTACAACACGAAAAATCAATAACAAACATTAAAAATTGTTGTATCATATAGACTATTGGAATGTTTTTCAATTAAAAACAAAATATCTCTTCTTGAAGTATAAGATAGCTTATCATAGCTTCCATCATTTATACAATATGGTAAATCTCTATGCCAAAGAAAAATCCACCTAATGGAATCTGCAGTAGCAAACATATTTAAAACCATAATTTCTTTTTGTCCATAAAGACCTGTTTCTCCAAAAGTTACTGCTTAAACCAACCAAAAAGACTAAATTTAAAACAATATTAAGTAGAGCATATATAAAAAGTCATAACAGTATGAATTGGATAGATAGTAACTAATTTTTAGAGAGTTTTTAGAGTGAAATTAAAATTAATTTTTCTCATTTATTATTCTCCCCATAAAATTTAATCAACAAATCTTCTAAGATTCATCAGAAATATTTATATCTGAAACTGAGTTTTTAACCAAAAATGATACAATTTCATTTACTTTTATCTGCAAGAACAACAAGTTCTATCTCATCTCCATAAATCACTTTTTTGAAATACTTTTCCAAATAATCTATTGAAATATTATTCTCATTTTAAATCTAATAATTTTATCAGATTTAACATTATTAAATAATCTTTTATCTCCGTCAAATACGATTTGTCCTTTATCTACAATTATCAATCTACTACATAATTTTTCAATTTCATCAATATTATGTGTTGTTAAACAAATTGTGGTTTTTGAATTTTTATTAAGATAATCTAAAAATGATAGTATTTCATTCTTAACAACTATATCCAGACCTATTGTAGGGCTCATCCAAAAATATAACTTGGGATTATGTATAGTGATGCACAAAAGTTTCACATCTCATTCTTGTCAAATGACAATTTACGAACAGGAGTTTTCATGTATAATTCCTTTTAAATTTAAAATTTCATCATAATAACTAAGTTCTTTCTTTTAAAAGTTTTATCGTCAATGCCATAAACCTCTTTATAATATTTCAAAAGAATCCTTAACAGGTATATCATAAAGCAAAATTGATGGCCCCATAACAACTCTATACTTTTCAAAACAAACTATTCTCTTTTTATATGATGTCAAACTCATTAACCCTTATTCTTCCACTTGTGAGCTTTTAATACTCCGGACATCATTTCATTAATGTACTCTTTCCTGCACCATTTAATCCAATAAGTCCAATCCTCCTTGATCAATAGAAGAAACTCCTTTTACTGCATTCACATTACAAAAGGTTTAAACAATCCTTTTCTAATATGATAATCTTTCGTTAAATCTTTTACTTCTATCATAACATTCCCCACTAAAATATTTTTAAAGTAACCTTTTGAATTTTATAATAAAATCACTTTCCCTATTAAATTTGATAAACATACTAATTATTTAATTTCAGTAATTATACTATAATCATTTGTTGTATAGAAAAATTCGTTTTAAATACTATTTCTTTCATAAATATAAATAAGCAAATATAAATGTATCGTAGATGCATAATAATATTAATTTCCTAATTTTTATCCAAGCAAAATAGACTATAAAAGTTATTTTAAGAATCACAGGGCTTTTATGAAGTTTCTCCACTCCTCTACTTTGCTACGCTGCGTTTCGTTTCGGTCGAAAATGACGTGTTGAGAGCTCTTATTCGCATAGTATTATGACGTAAATATTTTGTTTTTATTATTTTTACATATTATTTAATTTTATTTACTTTTAACGTATAGCTATCAAACAGAAGTATTTCCTTATACGTCATCTTGAGCGAAGTGAAACGGGTCGAAAAGATCTCATACTTATTCTTGTTTACAAGAATAAGTGAATGTATCGTAGATACATCATAATTAAATTCATAGATTCCCACACAAAAATCAACGGCTTTCCGTTGATTTTTTCTCCTAAAATTTCACATATTTAATTCTTCTCTAAATTTTGCAGGGCTTTTCGAGACGACTTACTGTCATCTGTGAAATGTTTAGCTCTTTGCAAGAGCAACTTGCGTTTTTAGTTTCAAAAATATCTTCCAAGTATTATTTGTTTTTCAACTTCGGTTAATTTGTCTAGAGTCTTTTCTGATAAAAGTCTTGATTGTCAATAAAGTCGAATTCTTTATCTTCTTCTCCAACAATATCAATTAAGTTTGTGTCCTTGTCTTCACTATCTGAATTTTCAAAACTTTGATCTAATGATTGAGGTGTATAAACTTTACTAGCTTCCATAATTTCCAACACTTCTTCTTCAGAAAAGTTCTACACTAATCTGCAATATCTTTAATTGTTGGAGTTCTTCCAAGCTCTTGTGTTAAATGATATTTTTGCATTATTAACTTTTTAGAGTTCTCTTGTATTCTTCTTTGGAACCCAATTACCCAACCTTTATCTCTAAAATATCTCTTTATTTCTCCAGCGATAGTTGGCATAGCGAAAACTGAAAATTCAAAGCCTTTTGAGATGTCATATCTATCTATGGCATAGATTAATCCAAGACTTGCAACTTGGAATAGATCATCATAGTCAATTCCACGATTTACATATTTTTTTAGCTAAAATTTCAGCCATATATAGATCTATTAATTTATCTCTAAGCTCCAGTGTGGGATTTTTCAAAAATATTCTCTAAATAGAGCTTTTATTTCTTCTGAGTCCGGTTTGTTATATACCTTTTTCATTTTTATCCTTTATTTTTAACTAAAAAGTACGCTTTTTCTCTGAATTCTACTTTTATCAACTAAATTTTCCAAAATTAATAAAGGCAAATTTATTTTCTTCTTTTTCTTGAATGTCTGTCTGAAAAATCATCAGGCATTACTTCAGTGCGACTTTATCTTCACGTCCATACTGATTTCAAAAATTCACTTTCATCTACAAATAAATTCATAACTTCAGAAATTGAAACTTTTAAATCTTCAATATTTTCAATATTCATAGAGATTGTATTAGCTATGGAAGATATTGAAGAGTCTTACTGTTGAAATATATATTTTCTGAAGGAATTTTTACAAATATTTTGTCCATAATTACCCCTCGATTTCAAAAACTTTATCTAAGTCGGTTATAAGGAAGATTTTTGATATGTGGTTTTAAGCCAGTAATAACAAGTTTTTCTCCTTTTCTTTTTATATGTTTTGTAGATACTTATAAAAGCACCGAGTCCTGTTGAATCAATATATGAAAGATTTTTCACAATTTACTATTATTTTTTACTCCTTGAACGGAATTAACTTTTTCTTTAAATTCTTTATTGGAATTTATATCCAAATCGCCTTGTAAATCAACAAAAAGCAATTCTCCGTCTTTTTTAAATCAACTTTTTAATTCCATAGCATCTCCTTATTCAACATCATTTACATATTTTGCAACTGCAACAATTTTTATCTTCATCTTTATTTACATCTTTTTATTATAACACCTTGTGTATCTCTACCTTTTACAGGTATGTCTTTAACAAGAAGTCTTATAATTCCTCCACTTTGTGCAAGTACGATAATTTCATCACTTGGATTTACCATTTTTGATGAAACTACAAAGCCCGTTTTATCAGTTACTTTATAAGTTTTAACACCTTTTCCGCCTCTAGTTTTGCACTTTGTAATTTGAAGCTAAAGTTCTCTTTCCATAGCCATATTCAGAGATTACAAGTAGATGTTTTCCTTCAGAAGCAAGATTCATTGAAACAACTTCGTCGTCTTTATCAAGTTTAATTCCTCTTACACCCTGTCCTGTTCTTCCTATCTCTCTAATATCTGAAAGTTCAAACTTAATCATAAGTCCTTTTTTGTAACCAACATAGCTGAATCTTCAACTGTTGAAACTCTAACTTGGATTAGTTCGTCATCGTCAACTAAATTAATTGCTTTCATTCCAACTTTTCTAATCGCCTTGAAAAGTTCAACAGATGTTCTCTTGATTGTTCCCTTCTTTGTAGCCATAATCAAGTATTCATCAGATCCGGCATCTTTTACTGGAATTACTGCATTTACTTTTTCTCCATGCATTAATTCCAAAAAGATTTATAATATTTTGACCTTTTGCCTGTCTTTTTCCTTCAGAATTTCATAAGCCTTTAATTTATAAACTCTTCCCTTATTTGTAAAGAATAAAATCAAACTATGAGTTGAAGTTGCGAAAAGACTGTCAACATAGTCATCTTCTTTTGTAGTAAGAGCAACAACACCTTTTCCACCTCTGTTTTTGTACTTTGTAAGTATCAGAAGGATTCTCTTGATGTAACCTTGTTTTTGTAAGAGTTATTACAACATCTTCTTCTTTGATTAACTCTTCAATTTCAATTTCATCAAAAATTAGGTTTGATTTCAGTTCTTCTATCATCATCAAATTTTTCTTTAATTTCTATTAATTCTTCTTTAATTATATTTAAGATTAATCTTTTCATTTCCTAAAATTTCTTTAAGTCTTGCAATTTCTTTTAATCAAAGAGTGTATTCATCTTGTAATTTTTTTCTTTCAAGGCCTTGAAGTCTTCTTAAAACGCATTTCAAGAATGCTTTCAGCTTGAATTTTAGTAAAACCGAAACGTTCCATAAGTTTTTCTTGCGCGTCTGAGTAAGAAGCTCTGATTATCTTAATTATTTCGTCGATATGATCAATCGCTTTTAAAAGTCCTTCAACAATATGTGCTCTGTCTTCAGCTTTTTAAGTTCAAATCTACAACGTCTTGTGATTACATCTCTTTGATGTTCAACATAATGTCCGATTAATTCCTTTAAATTTAAAACTTTAGGTTCACCATTTACAAGTGCAAGGTTTATTACCCCAAAAGTAGTTTGCATTTGTGTATGTTTATAAAGATTATTTAAAAATAATATTCAGATTAGCATCTCTCTTTAATTCGATTACAATTCTAATCCTTTCATATTACTTTCGTCTCTTAAGTCTGAAATTCCTTCAATTCTCTTATCTTTGATAAGTTCATAATCTTCATAATCAAATTAGTTTTATTAACTTGATATGGAATTTCTGTAACTATTATTCTAGTTTTATTATTATGTTCTTCAATATTTGCAACTGCTCTTACAGTAATTTTTTTCCACGTCCTGTATGATAAAAGCTTGTTTGATTCCTTCAAGTCCCATAATATATGCACCTGTTGGAAAATCAGGACCTTTAACAAATTTCATAAGTTCATCAACGGAAATGTCGAAATTGTCGATATATTCGCAAGTTGCATCAATTACTTCATTTAAATTATGTGGTGGCATATTTGTAGCCATACCAACGGCGATACCAGCTGCACCATTTACCAAAAGATTTGGAAATTTACTTGGTAAAACAACCGGTTCTTTTTCGTTTTCGTCATAGTTTGGTGCGAAGTCAACTGTATCTTTATTTATATCTCTTAACATTTCAAGAGCAAGTTTTTGCATTCTAACTTCTGTATAACGAGGAGCGGCAGCACCGTCTCCGTCAATAGTACCGAAGTTTCCTTGACCGTCAACAAGAGGATAACGCAAGTTAAAATCTTGTGCAAGTCTAACTGTCGCATCATAAATTGCAGAGTCACCATGAGGGTGATACTTACCCATTACTTCCCCAACAAGTCTTGAAGATTTTTTATAAGGCTTGTCTGGTAAAAGTCCAAGACCTTGCATTGCATAAATAATTCTTCTATGAACAGGCTTTAAGCCATCTCTAACATCAGGCAAAGCTCTTGCAACAATAACACTCATGGCATATTCAAGGTATGACTTTTTCATTTCCTTTTCGATATCTACATCGACTATATTCATTTTATTTTCTATATCAGCCATCTATTCCTCCTATGCGTCAATATTTTCAACATATTTCGCATTTTGTTCTATAAATTCACGTCTCGGTTCAACCTTATCTCCCATAAGAGTTGAGAAAGTTTCATCTATTGACACAAGTTCTTCATCATCAATATTTACTTGTAGGAAAAAGTCTGTTTTCAGGATTCATAGTTGTTTCCCAAAGTTGTGCAGGATTCATTTCCCCAAGACCTTTATATCTTTGAATTCTATGTGAATCACGACCAAGTTCATCTAAACTTGCTTGTAACTCTTCATCAGTCCAACAATATTTTACAACCTTAACACCTTTAATAATTCCATAAAGTGGTGGTTGTGCAATATATACATGACCTTGTTCTATTAATTCTTTCATATAACGATAGAAAAATGTTAAAATCAAAGTTCTAATATGTGCACCGTCAACGTCGGCATCTGTCATTATAACTATTTTTCCGTATCTTAAATTATCTAAGTTAAAATCTTTTCGATTCCTGTTCCAAAAAGCAGTAATCATTGATTTTAATTTCTTCATAACCTAAAAATCTTGTCAATTCTTGCTTTTTCGACATTCATAATCTTACCTTTAAGTGGTAAAACTGCTTGGAATTTACTATCTCTACCTTGTTTTGCAGAACCACCCGCAGAGTCCCCTTCGACAAGATAAATTTCATTTACAGAAATATCACTTTCCTGACAGTCGGATAATTTACCGGGTAAAGTCGTATTGTCAAGAATGGATTTTTACGAGTTAAATCTCTTGCTTTTCTTGCAGCTTCTCTTGCTCTTGCACTACTTTTGAGCCTTTTTCTATAATAATTTTACCAACTTTTTGGATTTTCTTCTAGGAAAGTCATCAAATTATCGTATAAGAAAGTTTCAACGATACCACGACTTTCACTATTTCCAAGTTTTGCCTTAGTTTGTCCTTCAAATTGTGGATTAGGAAGTTTTATTGAAACAATTCCAGTAAGACCTTCTCTTGTATCGTCTCCTTGAAGATTTGCATCCTTATCCTTAATTAAATTGTATTTTCTTCCATAGTCATTTAAAGTACGAGTAAGAGCAGTCCTAAATCCTACTAAATGACTTCCTCCTTCAGGAGTATGGATATTATGTTGCAAAAAGTTAAGACATTTTCGGAATATCCGTCTGTATATTGCATAGAAATTTCAACTTGTGAATCGCCTCTTTGTCCTTGAAAATAAATAACTTCACTATGAAGACTATTTTTATTTCTATTCATATACTCAACAAAAGATTTTATTCCACCTTCATAATGAAAAGTTTCTGTAAAATCTTCTCTTTCATCTGTAAAAAAATAATTTTAACACCTTTTATTTAAAAATGCCATTTCTCTAAATCTGTTTCTTAAAAATTTCTTTTCGTAAATTGTTGTATCAAAAATTTCAGAATCAGGTTTTAAAAAGTTATTATTGTTCCAGTTTCTTTTGAAGTACCTACAACTTCAAGCTTTGAAGTTGTATTTCTATGAAAATTGTTGTTCATAAAGTTTTTCCATCTCTTTTTACATTTGCAATAAGCCATTCTGAAAGAGCATTTACAACGAAAACCCCCAACTCCATGAAGTCCCCTGAAACTTGGTAAGCATTGTTGTTGAACTTACCACCGGCATGTAGAATTGTCAAAAACTGTTTCAAGTGTTGATTTTCCAGTTTGTGGATGCACTTCTACTGGAATACCACTACCATTATCTTCAACTCTTACAGAATTATCTTCAAAAATTGTAACTGTAATTGTATCACAAACACCTGCCAAAGCCTCATCTATACTATTGTCAACAACTTCATAAACTAAATGATGAAGTCCTTTTTACTCCCTGTCGAACCTATGTACATACCAGGTCTAAGTCTAACTGGTTCAAGACCCTGTTAAAACCCTAATGTCTTTCGCCCCGTAATTTCTAATTTTTCTTTACTCATTTTTCCCTTTCTCGCTTTTTCCATTTCTATAACATTAATATTCTTAAAATTATTTACAAAAAGATTTATCTGTGGTCGTTATAAAAGACTTGATTATCCGTTAAATATTCCAAAATTTCATATCTTCTATCTTCATCCAATTCACTAAATAAATCATCAAGTAGAATAATCGGTTTTACTCCCTTATACTCTTCAAAAAAATATTTTTGACACATTTTTAATCGTAATTATAATATTTCTCTTTTGACCTTGTGAAGAAAAACTCTTCGCATCATTGCCATTTAGAATAAATTTAAAATTTTTCCTTATGAATACCAAAGCTTGTAATTTTTATTTTTCACTATCAATTTTATAGGACTTGGAAAAATTTCTCTAAAAATTTCCTTTAAACATTCATTTTCTGATTTTTTATAATCCGATAAAATTGACTCATACTCTATAGAAAGAGTTTCTCCTGATAATTGTTGATGAATTGAATTTATTTCCATATTTATCAAATCAATCAACTTTTTCTCTCCATACTTATTTCATAGCACAAAAGAGCAAGCTTTTTGTAAGACATTCATCTCCTGCTTATAAAAACTGGATAAATTCATTCCCTTTAAGAGTAAATTTCTTCTAAAAATGACATTTCTATATAAATTTAATTTTTGTTTATAGCCCTTTGTCATCTTCATAATAAAGCTGTCAAAGAAAATTTCTTCTAAAATTCGGACTTTCAGTGATAATCTTAAGCTCATCAGGGAAAAATCCGATAATATTTGAAAAAGTCGTAAAGTTCATTTACACTTTTAATTTTTATATCATCAATTTTAAAAACTTTTCTCTTATCTTCGGTATATAAAAAGGAAATTTTATTTTCAAATCCTTTTCTCTTACAAAAAGTATCAACTTTCGTAAAATTCTCTCCAAAAACTTATAAAATCTTCTTGTTTTGCCTGTCTAAAAACTTGACGCAACAAGAGAAATGTAAATTGCCTCCAAAACATTAGTCTTTTCCAATTCCGTTTTTCCGACAAAAAAACATTTATATTCTCTTTAAAACTCAAAAGAAATATCTTTTAAATTTCTAAAGTTGGTCAAATGTATTTTTCAACTATCAACTCTACCTCTTTTTAACAATCAAATTTACTTCTTCGTCAGCCAATACCTTAACAGTCATTCCGTCATAAATCTTTTCTGCCACGTCTTGTTTCAACTTCTCCGTCAACTAAAAACTAACCTTTCAGAAATAAAGAATTTAGCATCAGCTCCAGTTTGAACTACAGCTGCATATTTCAACAACGAATCCAATTTTTATAAATTCGGTATCAATAATAATTTCTTCCATTTTAAACTCCTAGTATTGAGAATCTTGCAACAAAACAGGTAAAACTAAATAAGTATAATCTATATTTTTCATCTTCAGGTTTTATGATACAAGCACTTCGGCTCTACCGTTAAATGTTATTTCAACAAAATCCTGTTCTATTGTCTTTAATCCTTCTAAAACATATTTTTGAATTAAAGGCTATCTTTAAACTATCTCCTCTTTTTGATGTCGATAATATCTTTTTAAATCTCCAATTTTCAGAAGAACCCTCAACCAAAATACTGGTATCATCTATTGTAAAAGTAACTAAATCTCCTTTTTCTGCCTTATAGATAATATTCGCTCTTTCAATTGCATTTATTAAATCACGTCTTGCAACAGTAACCTTTTGTCTTATGTTCGTATGAGAATAGTGCCTTGTAATTCAAAATACTCTCCATCAATTACTCTTGTTGAAAAGATTGTATTTTCAAAAGTGAAAAATCCTATTACCTTTTTACAAGTGAAACTCCAACAACAGAACCTTCAGGAACAATTTTTGAAATTTCATTTAAAAAGCTCTTGGTGGAATTATAACTTTCTTCTCAATATCTTCCTCTATTTTTAAAACTTCTCTTTGCAATTCTATGTCCATCAAGTGCGACAAAATCTACATTTTTATTTTTCAATTTCAACATCAACACCATTTAAAACTATTCTATAATCATCAATTGCTGCTGCAAAAATAGTCTGTTTAGTCGCAACTTTAAGCAAATTTTTCTTGAACATAAAAATCCACTTTATTTTCAAAAGTTGGAAATTCAGGATATGAATAAATATCCATTGCAATTATATTGAATTTTGCATTTTCACTTTGAATAAAAACTTTCTCTATCAACCTTTATGTATACTTCATCATTAGGTAATTTTCTTACTATATTAGAAATCATTGAAGCGTTGAGTAAAACTTCTCCCTCTTTTTTCAACCTTACATTCAGTTGTAGTTTTCAATTGCAAGTTCCAAATCGGTTGACTTTAAAGTTAATCCATTATCCTTTGCAATAAATAAAATTCCTTCTAATATTGAAGTATTGTTTTTTTAAACTTATAGCCCTTAAAGATATATTTATCAAACTCAAAAGTTCATTTTGCATTATCTTTATTTCCATAATTTTCTCCTTTTTCACATATAAAAAAATATAATTTAGTAGTAATAGTAGTAGGGGCTGTGGATATCTTAAACAACCCTTTCAAATGTTTAAATTACAACATTTACCTAACTGTATAACTACTGTATAAATCACAAAATAATTCCAAACTTATGAACATATTAACAATAAAAATCTTATAAAGTTATCAACAACTTATCAACAGACTTATAAACAGTATAAGTTGAATAACTAAAAATTTCTTTAAAAAAATAATATTACATTTTTGTAATATTAATCTTCCAACATATGTTTTCTATATCCTGCTTTTACAGATTCTGTCGTCTTTATTTTTTTCATCAATCTTTTTAACACCATGCATTATGGTAGTATGATCTTTTTCAAAAGCTGAACCTATATTTTCCCAGAGCACAGTCTAACATATTTCTACAAAGATACATCGCAACCTGTCTCGGATAAGCAATTGAATTGGCTCTGTTTTTTTGAACTCAAATCGAAACTTCTATTTTAAAATACTTACTTACAGTTTCTTTTATCAAGTCAATATCCAACTCTCTCCTATTTAGCTCATTAAGTTTTTGAGCTAAAAATTCCCTTTACATAATCAACAGTCATCGGAGCATCTTGTTTTTAATTTATAATGAGCTAAAACATTAATTAAAGCTCCTTCCAGCTCCCTTATATTCGTCTTTATATTCATTGCAATAAATTCTAAAACTTCATTTGAAAGAGCTATCGGCTCATACTTTACCTTATCTTGTAAAATAGCCATTCTCGTTTCAAAATCAGGAGGCTGAATATCAACAGTTAGTCCCATATTAAATCTACTCTTAAGCCTGTCCTCAAGATTTTTAATCTCCTTCGGAGGTCTATCTGATGAAATTATAATTTGCTTATTTCTGCTGTATAATTCATTAAAAGTATGGAAAAATTCCTCTTGAGTTGCAGTCTTTCCTGCAATGAATTGAATATCATCTATAAGCAAAACATCCACATTTCTATATTTTTCTAAATTCTGATTCTGAATTTTTGATTTTTTTATCCCTAATTGAGTCAATCAAATCAATTGTAAATTTTTCACTACTCAAATATAGCACCTTGCAATCAAAATTTTTTATGAATTTCATGGCCGATAGCTTTTCATAAGATGAGTCTTTCCAAGTCCGGAATTTCCATAAATGAAAAAGAGGATTGTAAGTACCGGCAGGATTTTTTGCAACTGCCTCAGCTGCAGCCATAGCAAATTCATTATTCTTACCTTTTACAAAATTATTAAAAGTAAATCTATCTGAAAAAGTTAAAGAATTGTTTGAAGAAGAAATTTTTCTTTAATTTCCCTTTTTAATCCTTTTTCACCGGATTTAGAAAAAGAAGCTTGCCCCTTGAATTTTTTTATCGCTTCCAAATAAATTTCATCAGTAGCAACAACAGGTAAAAGCTCAGTTTTTCTTTAATTATAGGAAAAAGCTGATTATTTATCGCATCTTCAATATAATCTTTAAAATGTCCATTTTATAAAAGTTTTAATATAATTCGACTGACAAAGCACCATTAACTTATGATCCTCATAACAAATCGGCTTTAAAACTTCAATCCAAGTCGCAAAACGACTCTCTCCAAGCTTATCTTTAAGCTCATTGCAAACCTCAAGCCATAAGCTGTCAACCACTATTTCATTCTCAAACATAAATTACTCCCCCATACTAAGTTATTAACATATTTATCCACAGTGAACAAAATTTTAAAAAGATTGAAATTTAAACATTATAATAGCTAATTATAAAAATATTTAAACTAATTAAAAAGTTATCCACATTTTTTAAAAAGTTATATTGTTTATAAAATAAATTGTATTTTTCAACTTTTTGTTAAATTGAAAAATATTTATTAAAAATTAATAAAAACAATTTATCCACATATTTATTCTACTTATCCACATATTACATTTTTGTAAAATAATTTATAATTAAATTTATATTAGATATTTTAAAAAGCAAACTTAATTTAATCATACTTATCAGTTAAAAATCTATAAAAATGAAAAAGTATGTTATAAAAACTCTCTTAAAATTTTTACAAAAATTTATTTTATCTTTAAAAATTTTTAAACATCTTTTTCACAGTTAAATTATACCAAAAATCCACTCAAATTTATTGCACTTAAAACACAAAAGGAAAAATATTAAATATAGTGGAAAAAAATACTGTATGTTTAAAATTTTTTTCAAAAAATCCACTTGCAAAATTGCAAATGGATTAATTTTTATTGCAAAGCAACAAGGTTCCCGAGTACCCACCGATGCGAAGCTATCGAGGAAGGGGTTCTTATTTATTTAGTCTTTTTCTTCAAATGTGCAACTATAAATATTTCTTTTTATTTACAATAAATCTAAGGAGAATTAGAAAAATTTAAATTATTTTATAATTTCTATATAAAAAATATATTTTTTTATTTTGTCAAAAGTTATAAATTTAACTATATTATTTATTAACTTGAGTGAAATTATATAAAATTATCAAATTTAATTAATATAGTCAATTAATATAAAATAAATTATGACTATATTTCTCTAATTATTTTTACAAATCACTTTACTATTATATCATATTTTATAAAAAAATATAAGTATTTACATTTAATAAAAAGTGATATTATTTGCTTAAGGTAATATTGTAACATATGATTGGAGTATTTTAAATGAGTTATTTATGTTTTTAGTAATAATGATAATTTTGTCATTAGTTTCAGTTGTATTTAGCCTGATTGCACCTATTATGGTACAAATTTGGAGTAAAAGTGTCGAGGGAATTACTATCTATAGAATTTTACTTTTATCAATAATTATGGCTGTTTTTATGCTAATAAATATTTTTATTTATTGTAATTAAAGAGCGTTATTCAAGAAAGTTAAATAGAGAGAATTTTTTCGACTACCTAAAAGATATTTTAACTTTTAAAATATGATTACATAATTTCGAAGGAATAATGAAAAATTTTGGATAAGACAATAATGAGTGTCAACAATATTTATCTCTTTATCACAGGAGATAATATCAAATTAATAACAAATTCACTTGTTATGTTAATTGTTTCTGTTTGACTTTTATATATTAATAAATACATATTTTCTCGCTTGTTTACATGGTCATTCCTATAAATATTTTTAGGCTGCAAGATAAACAAAGTGCTACTGGAAAAAAGTCTAGAAATATGGAATTACAGGTTACTACAGGCTGGCAAAAAGTTTTATCCGTCATTTCAAATACTGAATATAAAACAAAATCCAATCCTGATATTATTAAAATTATTTAAGTGATACAGTAGATACTATTTACAACTCAATGTCTGATGTAAATATGTATTCTGTAAAGTACTTCTACCTTTAATTCACAGTATTAATTCAATTTTTCAAACTGTTATTTTTAACTTATGGGGTTTATAATTTTGCCTTTGTTGGACATGATTATTTTTCATTGATGATACTTATGATTTTAATTCCAACATTTTTAATACATTAAGTTCTCTTTGTCGGCTCAAAAGAAATTAAATAAAAGGAATTTCACAATAGCTAAAGAATTTAAGGACAATTTAGAAAGATGAGTGAAGTTTATAGTGAAATAATCTTGAAGAGATAAAAAAATATTTCCTTTAATATTTCAGAATTAAAACTTCCCTACTCATAGTATTGATGTTAATATTGTCGGAGAATTTTCAAAAGGAGATATCATTAGAATAAAGGGCGACTCGGTAGAGGAAAGAGTACATTCTTAAAATCAATTATGGATTTAGAGAAATGACGGAATTTTTATAAATGGAAAAGAAATAAACTCATACAATTTATTAGCTTTAAGAAACAGAATTGAATATATGGGGCAGGATGCTTATGTTTTTCAAGGCTCATTAGAGGACAATTTATTTTTCGGTATAGAAAATTATAAAGATAAAATTGACAGCGTAAAACAAGATCCGCTTTTTAAAAACTATCTTCTCATCTAAAGATTTGGACTCTGATATTTTTAACTTGGGGAGCAGATTTATCAGGTGGAGAAAAACAAAAATTGCTTTTGGCAAGAGCAATTAATTCAATGTTGATATACTTCTATTAGATGAAATCACTTCAAGCATTGATAAAGAAAGTTCTGTTGAAATTTATAACAGAATAAAAAGAAATATCAAAAGATAAAATAATTTTTATAATTTCTCACGATGATATTATAGATAATATTTGCAATAATCATATATTAATATAATTGATAAGAGTGAAGAAATGGAAGATATTAAAAATCTTGATTATTCTAATGAAGAATTCATTAATGATGAAGTAGAAATTTTGAACCAGACTTTGAATTTTCAGATGATTTGCAAGCTATAAATTGTCTGTGTGGTATCAGCTCTGGTAGTGGATCCGGACCAACTAAACCTAAAGTAGGGACCAAAAACATAGAGCAACAACATTGCTCTATGTTTTTGTTATTATTTATTTTCAAATAATATCTTAAAAACACATTAAATTTGTTGGTTAATTTGTCTAATTATTGCATATAGATAATTATACTATACAATAAGAAAGGATTAGTTAATATGTATATTTCAAAATTTATACTAATAAAAAATTTTTGAAAATGATAAATCATATAATATTATTTATTTAAAAGATGACTTATAAAAATAAACACTGAGTTATATAATAAATTAGTAAAATTATATAATAGATATGGTGATAATAAAAATTAGTGTAGATGACCCTATTTTTCATTCTCTAATAGAAAGTAATAATTATAATATTATACTAAAAAATAAACTTTTTATTGACTTAACAAACTTGATAATTTTTAATGTTGATATAAATTTAAAAACAGTTTACATACATTTAACTTTATCTTGTAATTTAAGTTGTTCTTATTGTTATATGAGGGATAATTTAAAGTCAAGTTGTAGTGTAGAATTTTATAATTTTTGAAAAGTGGTTATGTAAATTCAAAAATTGGAGTAAATCATATAATTTTAACAGGAGGAGAACCCTACTCTTCATAAAGATTTTAAAGATATAATAAAAATTGATAAAAAAGGAAGGTTTCTATTTAACTTTGTTAACAAATGGAACTAATATTGATTCATTGGAATTAAATTATATTGATAAATGTATAATTAGTATGGATTTATTAGGTACTAATCAAAGAAAAGGACTAAATATAAAAATTATTACATGATCTAGGAAATATAGATTTTAAATATAAAAAAATAAAAATTTTAGTTAGTCAATAGTTTCTAGTGGTCAGAATCTAAAATAAATATAACAAAGAGAAAAATGAATAATTTAAGTATTAATCATATTATAGAAATATGTATTCTAATAATATTTTACGAATTAAAATGTATTCCAGATATAAAAATATGGAATTTTGCTAATCAATCAAAAAATGATTTTAATGTTTTTACTAATTGTGAGCTTGTAATTCTGTAATTGCAGTAAATTATAATGGAGACATATATCCTTGCCAAGCATGTATGTTAAGTGAATTAAAAAGTACTAATTTGGAATCTGAAAATTGGTTAAATGAATTAGTTAATTCTAAAATTCGTAAAAGATTTTTAAATTCTCATATTGATAATATGAGAAATGTAAAAATTGTAATTTAAGATATTTTTTGTGGAGGTGGATGTAAGCTATAGCTTATAAATTGTATGGTTCTACATTTATGAATGCTTGTGTAATACATATAAGTATATTATCAATAATAGTATAAATAGTATAAAATTTAGTTAAATAGAGGTATTTTTTATGAAACAATTATATAAGATTTAAGTCCAGATAAAACAATGGATATATTGAATTTATTCTTTTCAAATTTAGAATTAGAACTAAAAAGAAATTCAAAACTAATTCAGGAAATATTTCTTATTCACGATTCTTACTTTTAAAAATATAGGTTTTTTTCTCCAACGGTAAAGGTTGTAGTGAAGTTTACTCAAAAACAAGTGCAATAGCTCGAATTATATGAAAGAATATGTAATTTATCTTTTTATAAGATTTGATAGTTTTTCAAATGATATTTTTAAAAACACAGAAAAATTTTTAAACTAAATTATAAAACTATTAGTAAAAAATATTGAAACTTTTTAAAAATGGAAAATTTAAATAATATTTCTATCTTGATTAATATCAATAAATATACTATTGGAAAAACTTTATAATATTAAAAATAATTATTTCTTTGAAGAAAAATAATAAAATTTTTGAAAAGAGATCTTTTTGCATTAAATTTGATGGAAAGAAAGATTTATATTTACTCTGTAATAATTTCAGACATATTCCTAGGGTCCAAATGGAATGTCTGCTGGAAATACATATGAAGAGGCATTTGTGCAGTCTATAGTGAAATTTTGGAAAGATATATTATAAGAATCATAAATAGTCAAAAGATTGATATTGATTTGGTTGATAAAAACAATTAATAAATACAGTAATGTAAAAATATGATAAATAAATTAATAAAAGAATCAAATTTTTGAAATCAAAAATATTTACATTTGAAAGACTTGTCAAATTTCCGGTTATATGTTTATTATTAATAGATAAAAATAAAAACCGAATAGCTTTTTAAATTCGAGCACATTCTTCTGAGGAATATGCAATTGAAAGATGTATTACAGAGCTACTTCAAGGAACTGAACTATATGATGATATAAATTGGAAATATATTGATGACTGTATAAATAGTGAAAACGGAGAATCTTATAAAATATTTTTAAATGGAAAAAGGGCTAATTTCTAATATTGGATTCAGAAATTTGATGAATTGTAAAACTACATTCTATACAAAATGTTCATTTAAAAAAACAATGTAGAGAAGCTTATAATTATATAAATTCAATAGAAAAAGAAATATATGTTTTTGTAGCTTCTAATACACCATTAACAGCAATACAACTATATATTCACAAAAAGTAGTATACATAATATTGATATGGTTTATTTAAAAGATTTACTGAATAATATAAAACAACAATTTTTTTATTATTTAGAATTTTATATAAATTAAAAGAAAATTCAAAAATTAATTCTCAAATTTTTATAATCATAATAAGAAAAATATAAATAAATCTGTCTCAGATTTTATTGTTACTGTTTGTCCTATACAAAAATCAATATTTGTCTAAAATAAAAATATTAGACATATTTTTATCTATTGGTTTGAGTAATTTTCAAAAAGAAAATTTGGATAATCGATATTTTTAGTTTTTATCTGAATTTTTTAAAATTAGGTAATATAACGAAAGAGGAAAAATTAAAATATTTGAAAACTCATAAATTTATAAATAATACTAACAATTTGTCATATTGCAAAAATGTAAATATTACTCACTACGAAATGTATTTTTGAATTGTAAAAAGAAATTAACAAAAGATTTATTTAAAGGTATATTAATATGAATTTATTTGAATTTAAAAGATACTTCATAAAAAAATTATATTGGTAATAAAATTGTGGTAATTCTTTATTTGAAACTATTGTATTAAATAATGATATTTGGTTTACTGCCTATAATACATTATATTACAGGTTGCAGAGTTTTAGGAATTAATATATATAAAAATGGATATTTTTTATATAGAATCCAATAATAATTTTTATGACTTAAAAGACAAAAAGTTATTAAAGGTAAATAATTTTCATCCAAAAATTTCTATTTTCTAAAGACATTTTAATAGATAAAATTAATATTAAAACAGAAATATTTGATAATTTTACTATTAAAATTCCTAATTTAGTGGAAAAGAAAAATTTTAATAAAATAATAATTGAAAAATCAAATATATTAGTAAAAATAGTAATATTTGATGAGAATTTACTCGAGGACTTAAAATCAATTATTGATATAAAAAGTTATAATAATTATAATATATACTTTGATTTAAGAGAATGTTTAGGAGGAAATTTTAATAGTATGATAAAAATCCTAGAAATTTTTTTCTACAGATAAAAAATTCTCTTTATATGTTCTTAGAAAATGGAGAAAAATATAAAGAAGTATAATATTAAAACAAAACAAAATGATATAAATTTTAATTTTAAATATATAATTAGTGAAAAACTGCTAGTTCTGCAGAAATATTTTTAGTTTGTTTAAAAAATTTTTTTACGGAGGAGTAGTTTATGGGATAAAAAGTAGAGGAAAGTTTGTTATTCAAAATATTATTAAAGTTGAAGATTATATTATTGCTATTCCAATATATAGATTTTTATTTTACAAATTAAATGATAAAAAAATATTTATAATGAAGGATTGTTCCAGAATTTAGTTTTAACATGTTACCTAGAGAAATTAAAACATATTTTTGACTAAATTATCGAAAATAGAAAAAGAAGAACTAAAATTTAAAAATTAATTTAGTGAATAGAATTGATTAAAAATTCTTAAATATAAGATAGATAATATTTATATTATAATAATAACAGTGTTTAAAAAAATTAAGATTATTTCCTGTGAAAAATCTATAAATATTATTAACACTCATTATGTTCGTTTCCAAAATTATCATTATTACTAAAAACATAAATAACTCATTTAAAATCCTCCCTATTCTATTTATAAAAATTATTTTGAATATTATTGCATTATATGTAAACTATAAAATACAGTCAAAAAAATATAAAAAGCAAAAAGAGTATTCTTATTAATTTTTCTAAATGTATAATTATTTTTCATTTTTCTCCAAAAACTTTGTAAATATAATCTTTTATTTTTAATAAATTCAATATCACTTTAACTTAATGATATCATCTTTTTGTTGAGTGTAAAGACTTATATTCTGAATTAAAATTTTTGTTCATTATAGGTATAAAAATTTATAAAAATTTTTATATTTTTTACTTGACAATTATACTTAAAATAGCTTATAATTTATGGTAGTGTTTTATTGAATAACCTAAAGGTGATTGTAATAAGGAGGTGTCATCTATATTATGAAAAAGAACTTATCAACCGAATAGAAGAAAAAGAAGTAAAAATTCATGGTTTTAGAAAGGAATGAGTACAAAAGCAGGTAGAGCTGTATTAAAGAGAAGAAGACTTAAAAATAGAAAAAGTTTTATCAGCATAGGCCAACGTTAGTGTGGCCTTTTCTAAAAATTCAGCTTTTTTTATTTTTTTGTTTAAAAGTTATTATACTTTTCAATTTAGATATTTTTGTTGTAAGTATGATGAATAGAAAGATGATATATGAATAAGGAAATTAGATTAAGAAAAAAATAGAGAATTTCAAACTGTTTATAGACGTGGAAAAAAATTTTTGGAATAGAAATTTTTACCATTTTTATCCGACTGACAAATAGGAAAAAGTTAAGTTCGGTGTTTCCGTTACTAAAAAGTTTGGAAAAAGCAAATAAACGTAATTTGATTAAGAGAAGAATAAAAGAGATAATAAGACTTAATGTTTGTGATTTAGGATTAGGTTATGAAATGGTAATTTTACCGAAAAACACTTTAGAAATTGATTACATTGAACTTGAGAGGTCTTTGTTAAGACTTATTAATTTTTGCTTTAAAGAAGGTTTTAAATTGAGAAAAATTAATGATTTTATTGATTAAATTTTTATAGAAAATATATTTCGGGCTTTATGGACACGGGAAATGTAAATTTACTCCGACCTGTTCGGAATATGCGATTTCAGCATATCAGAAATACAATTTTTTTAAAAGCAAGTTTTTAGTTATTTGGAGAATTTTAAGATGTAATCCTTTTTGGAAAAGGTGGGTATGACCCGCTAAAGTAGGAGGAATGAATGGCATTTTTAAGAAATTTAATGGGATCTGTATTGAAATTTATTTATGAAGGAGTTGCTTCAATTTTACCTAACGAACCTTCAAGTATTTCATATTTAGCGATTAGTATTATTATAATTTCAATAATTTTTTTAAGGTTGTACTTTTTTCCCAATATTTTTTTAAGTAGTATAAAAAAATCAAAAAGATTCAGGCAAAGTTTGCTAAGGAACAACAAAAAGATAAAGAGAAAAAAATATAAACATGATCAACAAGCTATGAATCTTAAACTTATGGAATTTAATAAAGAGCATGGAATTAAACAACTTGGCGGTTGTTTGCCTATGATTTTTCAACTTGATTTTTAGTTTTAGCAATGTTTGCAGTAATGAGAGAGCCTTTGTTATATATTTTTGGGGATGCAAATGCAAATGTTATGAAAAATTTCCTTTGGATTAAGGATTTATCAGCACCGGATCCTCTTTTATATGGACTTCCTTTGATAAATGCAGTTACTCAATACATTTATCTTGATTTGAGTAATAGAGATCAAAAGGATAATCCGGGTGCAAAGTCTATGGAAACTATGAAATATATATTTCCTTTTTATAATATTTATTTCAGCCAAGAGTTTCTCTGCAGGTCTTGCACTTTATTGGGCTATGACAAATATTGTAGAAATTTTATTGAGATTAGCTTTGACTGCTTACGAAAATAAAAAAATGAGTAATCAGTAGAAAGGAGCAAAAGATGAGTGTTATAAAATCAGCAAAAACTGTTGAAGAAGCTGTTAAACTTGCATTGAATGAATTAACAGCTGATATTTCAGATGTTGATGTTAAAGTAATTGAAAAACCTAAGAGCGGTTTTTGGGCTTCGGGTCAAAAAGATGCTTTGGTTGAAGTTACATTAAAAGACGAAAAAGGAAAAGATATTAAAGAAAATAAAGATAGTATCGAAGAAACTTGTTGTAAGGATGAAGTTTTCGTTAAAAGTGATGATTTAAAAATTGAAGGCTTTTTTAAAGGATTTAATTTTAAAAATGGGAGTTGACGGTGAAATAGCTTCTGATGAAGATGAAGAAGCTGTTAATTTGTATATAAACAAATCTGATGATTTTAAGGCTTTGATTGGAAAATCCGGAGAAACTTTTGGAAAGTATTCAATATATTGTAAGTATTTTTTTGCAAGAAGACATACTTCTTTGGAAAAAGAGTTTTTTTAGATATAAATGGATATAAGAAGAGAAAAGAAGAATCAATCAGAGAAATGGCAATGACTTTTTGCTAAAAATCTATAAGATATAAAAAAAGTTATGAGACTTAGACCTATGAATGCTTACGAGAGAAGAATTGTTCACTCAACTTTACACAATATGAAAGGTGTATTTACAGCGAGTGAAGGTGAAGAGCCACATAGAAAGGTTGTTATCAAACCCTAAATTTTTAATATGCAATTATAAAAGAACGTTTATTACGTTCTTTTGCTTTATTAATGGAACAACAAGGTTCTTATAGAAGGAGAAAATATGGAAAATACTATTGTTGCTATTGCTACTGCTACAGGTGAATCAGGTATTGGAATTGTAAGACTTAGTGGTGAAAAGTCGATAGATATTGTAAAAATTTTTTAAGCCTTATGATAAAAAGAAATAGATGAAAATCCAATAGAATGATGAAATATGGACATATTTACGATAAAGATGAACTCATTGATGAAGTTATGGTATGTTTTTATGTTTGCACCTCATACATATACGAGGGAAAATATTGTTGAAATTTTTACTCATGGGAGGGTATTGTTTGTCTTAAAAGGGTTTTTGAATTTATGTCTTGAAAACGGAGCAGATTTAGTGAAAAAGGAGAATTTACAAAAGAGCTTTTTAAATGGCCGTCTTGATTTATCCCAAGCTGAAGGAGTTATTGACTTAATAAAGGCAAAAGACAGAATTTTTCTCATAAGAGTGCAATTAATCAACTTGAAGGACATTTGAGTAAAAAGATTAAAGAGTTTAGAGAAGAACTTTTTAGATATTTTTAAGTTTCGTCGAATATTCTATCAATTTTACAGAAGATATGCAGGAGGAATTGCCTTTTTGATAATGTAATTTTAAAGACTGAAAAATTAATGGCTGAAATGGAAGAATTACTTGGAGAGTCTAATAAAGGAAAAATTTTTAAAAGACGGCATTAACGTTTCAATAATTGGTAAGCCTAATGTTGGAAAGTCTTCCCTACTAAATAGAATTTTAAGACAGGAAAAGAGCGATTGTAACGGATATTGCAGGAACGACAAGGGATTTGATTAAGGAAGACATCGAGCTTTCAGGAATTAAATTAAATATAAATGATACTGCAGGAATTAGAGAAACTGCTGATGTCGTTGAAAAAAATCGAGGTTCAAAAATCTATTGAAGCAAGTGAAAACTTCCGACTTAAACTTGGTACTATTCGATATTTCAAGAGAGCTTGACGAAGAAGACGAAAAAGATAATAAATCTTGCAAACACTACTAAATCCATAGGAATTTTTAAATAAGGTAGATTTGGATAAAAACTTAATGAAGAAAAAAATTAAAAAGAAAAGATAAATTTTGAATTAATTGAAATTTCTGCTCTGAAAAAAATGAAGGTATTTCAAAACTTGAACAGGCAATTATAGATATGTTTTTCGACGGAAAAAAATAGAGATTAAGGATAAAGCTCTAATTACAAATGTAAGACATGAAAACAGTCTAAAGAGCTCATTGGAATATTTAAAAATCTTTCTATGGAGATTTAAAAAAATATGGTGCCTATCGACTGTTGCGAAGTGGATTTAAGAAAATCTTATGAAGTTCTTGGAGAAATAATCGGAGAAAATATTTCTGAAAACATCTTGGATAATATCTTTTCAAATTTCTGTATAGGAAAATAAAGACGGTGAAAACCGTCTTTTTGTCAGGATGGATTAGTTTGCTGTGGTTGATGTATCTGCGATACATTCACTTGTCTTGAACACAAGCATAAGTGTGAGATCTTCGCAGTCGATTGTACTCAAATCAAAGATTTGAACAATCTGCGTCAGACCTACTATTGCTTGTAAACAAGCAAAGTTAGAGCTAGATTCACTTCACTACGTTCTGTTTCGGTCGAGATGACGTATAAAGAAATACCTTTGATTAGTAGCTAGACGTTAAAAGTAAAATAAAATTCAAATTATTTTTATAAATACTATAGAAACAAATTAAATTCCCATAACATAGTATTTAAAACATTGTGTATAAAAACAAAATAATTCACGTCATAGCACTTTGAAGAGGAATGCTCCTAACACATCATCTTGATTGTAGTGTAAGCGTAATGAAACTAGCCATAACTTTATTAAAAGTTGCATATAAAACAAAATAATTCACGTCATAGAACTTTGAAAAGAAATACTCCCAACACGTCATCTCGACCGAAAGTTGAGCAAAGCGAACGAAGTGGAAGATCTCAACTATAGCTTGTTTACAAGCAATAGTGAAAGTCCTGAAAGGACTTATATACCAATCACCAATCTTCTGATAAATTTCTTAATTCTGGATTTATAGATTTAATCAAGTTAAATTTTTTTCTCTATTCCACTTCTTTAATTGTTTTTCTCTAGCAATTGCATCTAAAAGGATATTCTGTAGTTTCATAGTAATACATTTAAATTGTATTTTTAGAAAATCCATCAATTAATTTGTTTTTATGTTCATATAATCTTCTTTCGATATTCCTTGTAACACTAATATACAAAACATTTCTAAAATTATTAGAAATTATGTACACATAAAACATATAATCCTCCTTATGTTTTTAATTATAATAAAATATATAATTTTTCTAAATGTATTCTATCAAAAATAAGATTTCTATACAATACTTGATGTATCTACGATACATTTACTTTTACTAAAAGCAAAAGTATGAGATCTCTCCATTGCACTCAGCTTCGCTTCGTTACAGTCGAGATGACGTATAATAGAAATTGCTTTGATTAGTAGCTTAACGTTAAAAAGTAAATAAAATTCAAAAATCATTTAAGCATCGCATATAAAACAAAATAATTCACGTCATAGTACTTTTGAAGAGAAATGTTTCTAACATGTCATCTTAATTGAAATTAAAAGAATATATACATATCTTTGTTTATAAAGAGTGTAGAAAATAAAAACTCATGTTAAACACTTTGAAGAGGAAAGCTCTAACAAATCCACCATTATATAAAAACTCACAAAAACTATTGACATATTATATTATACGTTATATAATATAATCAAAATAAAAAGTATTAAGAGTGAAAACCATGAATATCTTAAAAGAATCAAGAAAACAGATGATAAAATTAATTTTGACAACTATAACCGGAAACTTCGGTAGTTCTATTTTGTCTTTTATAATTGGACTTTTTGATTTTGAAAAAGACCGAATCAGCTTTTGAATTTCGGTATTTCTCAAATAATAGGCCCTTTTGGTTGCACTTGTTTTACTTCCTTTTGTAGGAGGAGTTGTAGATAAATACAATAAGAAGATTGTAATTGTAATTGCTCAGCTTTTTAGCATTGTAAGTTTGATTTTATATGCTCTAAGTTTAAATTCTAATACTGAAACAAATTTAATTAATACCTATATGTTATTAATTTGTTTAAGGGTTGCTGATCAATTTTTAAATAATTCTTTTTCATCTTCTACAAAGAAACTTGTATGTGAAGAACATATTCAAAAGGTAAAATCTTTTGAACAAATGGCATCTTCAGGAGTTTATATAATTTCTCCAATTTTAGCTGTTTTTTTACTTACAAAAATTGGATTTAATTCATTTTTGTACTTTTGGAAGCGGTAATTGAATTTATAACTATATTGATTGTACTTTTTTATAAATTTTTGATTTTATAAAGACAGAAGTGATAGAGAATAATGAAGAACAAAAAAGTTTTTAAAGATGTTTTGTTGAAGGTTTAAATTATATGAAAGATAAAAAGCTTTGGTCTTTATTATCTCCTTTGCAATGTTTATAAATTTCTTTTTCATCAGTTTCAATTGGCCTTCCCTATGTTTTGATTAATGAAATTAAGATTTCAGATTATCTTTACGGATTATAAACGCAACTTTTCCGGTGGCAGTAATAGTTTCATCAATAATTTTATCAATGATGAAGGACATTAAAAGCTCCTTTGAATTTTCTTTTAAATGTATTAGAGGGCTTTCAGGATTCTTGATACTTTTGGGAATTGCATTATTATTTAAATTTAGTATCTTTTCATATTTTATAATATTTATGATATTTGCTTTTGGAGTTAATTTTATTGCAAATTTTATAAATACTCGGTAATGGTTTGGTTTTACAAAGGCGGTTCCCTTGAATATCAAGGAAGAGTTTTCAGTATTTTGGGAACAGGTTGTCAACTTCTAATGCCACTTGGAATATTATTTTATTCGTTTTTATTTGATAAATTTAAAAAGTGGATATATATTTATATTTTCAGGAATAGCTTTAATGGTGCTTATAGTTCTTCCATATATGTTAAAAGTAGATTTAAAGATAAATAAATTTTTAGAAGTCCCCTTAAAATAATTTACAAAATGAGAGTTAGCTGAAACTCTCATTTTTAATAATTTAATATATCTTTTAATTTTTCCAAATATTTTTGTATTCAACTTTTTAAGTTCTTCAATATTTCTTACTCGAAGCAACATAATCATCTTAGTTTGATAGATTAGAGATTTTAAATAATTTTTCGGCGAATTTGTATCCGCCATGAGACTAAATATCTAAAACCTCTCCTGCAATCATCAGTCATATCGCTACCGAGTATAATGGCTTTTGCAATATCTTCTCCGGTTTTTATTCCGCCGGAACTAATTAGAGTAAAGTCTTTTGAAATATTTCTACAATCTATTATACATTTTTGCGGTTGGGATTCCCCAACCCATAAATATTCAGTAAATCTAAATCCGTTCTTCTTAAATTTTCAATTTCAATGAAATTTGTTCCATAAAACCGCTGATATCAATGTATTTTACACCTACATTCAACAACTTTTCACAAAGTAGAAATACCGCAACCTGTTTCTTTTACGATAACGGGAACATTCGAGTTTTTAACGATATTTTCAATATTTTTCTAAAATTCCGGAAAAATTTCATCTCCTTCAAACTGAACAATCTCTTGAGCAGGATTCAAATGGAAGAAATTGCATCGGAATTTAACATTTCAACAGCTCTTTTTACATCGTCAAGGCTTGATAATGCTGAAAGATTTGAAATTACTATATTTTTATCTAAAATATCTTTTACCACTGTAAAAGTTTCTAAGTTCTTCATCTTGTAGTGCAACTTTTTGACTTCCAACTTCAAATGCTAGATTAAAATTTTTGCAAAGTCTCATAAATCCTCGATTGACATCGGTATGAAGTTTCCGCACCTCCGGTCATTGCATTTATGATAAGAGGAAAAGAAAGTTTTTTTCTAAAAATTTACTGATGTATCAATTTCTTTAAAATTTAAATCGGTTAATGCAAAATGTTCGATATACACATTTTTCAAATAGGTATTTGGACTTAAAGTTGCTCTTTAAAAATTCTCTAAATGTTCTTTTTTCTCTCGTTTTCCATATTCACCCAAATTATCTGTTATTATTTTTATTGTTCTTGTTGTTTTTATTATTGTTGTTTTTGTTATTATTACTATTATTACTTACTATTTCTATTGTTAGTATTATTGTTTTTATTATTATTATTTTTGTATTTGTATTATTTTTATTTTTGTCAGTATCTACTTTGAGAACTTTCCACTTTTGTTTAGTAGATAATCACTAAACATTTCTTTTAACAATAGCATTTAATTTTTGAACGATCCGGAATAAAAATAACTTGTATTATTTATATATGCAGATTCTCCCGGAACTATTTGAGTTGATTTTATCTTCACTAAATTGCTCACCTTCAAAAGACAATTTTGCAATTGTTGAAAAAGGAATGTTAGTATTTACAGTCTTTTTAACAACTTCTAAAAATTTCAGGAATTTTTGCGATATTTTTAGCTTTGAGTCAATTCTTTAACCAATGCCTTTATAAGTATTTGTTGAGCTTTTAACACGACCCTACATCGCCCCTCTTTATATCCTGCTCTAAATCTTGCAAATTGTAGAGCTTGTTTTTCCGTTTAGAACTTGTTTACCCGGTTTTAAGTGAACATTGTCTTCAGCAACGTCAACTTGAACAGGCACGTCAACTTCAACACCGCCAAGCGCATCTACAATATCTTTAACTGAGAAGAAATTAACTCTTACATAATAGTCAATATCTAAGTTTAAGAAATCTCTCGTAGTTTTCATAGCAAGTTTAAGACCGCCAAAATGATGAGCATGATTTATCTTATCAAGTTTTCCGTTAACCATAACTCTGGAATCACGAGGGATTGATAAAATATCAATCTTTCCTGTGTCAAAAGTTAACTTTACACAAGATCATTGTATCAGTTCTGTTTTGTTCGGTTGTAGCTCCACTGAAATCATCACTGTCTAAACCTAAAACTAAAAATAAAAGTTCATTTTCAACACGTTGTTCAATATTATTTCCTTCTCCTAAATCACTACCTACAAATTCTACCTTTGAAGTCAATTCCATAATATCCAAAACTTTATTTGCAACCCAAAAAGATACCTGCAAACAGAGCCAAAGATAGAATAAAAAGTTATTATAAATTTCTTTTTCATATAAAAACTCCTACTTTATCAATTTACTAATCACTTTGAAACTAGGATGTTCTGATGTTTTAATTAAATCAAAAAGTATAGTTTCAACATTAGTAATACTTGCTCCCATTTCTTTAATCAAATCCAATCCGTTTTTATAATTTTTCCGAGTTTCTGGATCCGACTGTTTCAAAAAGGAACAAGAATTTCAAAATCTCCTTTAAATCTTTAATTGTTTGATATACAAATATGTGTCTCTACACCTGCAACAATAATTGAAGTTTTTCTTTACCTTTAAGTTTTAAAACTTCTTCCTTAATAACTGGATAGGCTGAAAAACTGTTCTTTGAAAAATATTTTTGCTTTTGCATCGTTCAAAGAATTTTTAATTTTCCAAAAACAGTTTCGCTAAGTCCTTTAGGGATATTGTTCGGTATAAATTATAGGAATATTAAGTTCCTTACAGGACTTAATTAAGATATCCGTGTATTTTATAATATTTTTCATTGTTTTTGTATAACTGGCATTAATTTTTCTTGAATATCTAATACCAGCAAAATTGTATTTTTCAATTTTTCATAAAAATTCCATATTCTAAATTAAATAATTATTCTATTATAAATCTTTTTAATTTGAATTTGCAACAAGAACCTCAACCTTCCACGATGCTTTTTGCATCAGGTGGGTTCAAGAACCTTGTTGTTTCTAATAAAAATACAGTTTTTACTTATAGTAGACTGCATTTATATACATTATATACATCAACTAAAAACCAAATATTTTATAATTTTATGATATTTGAAATGTTTATTTTATTATTTTATAGTAAACTCTTGAAGTTATTGAGTAGATTATAAAAGTAAATTACTGAGAAGCATAGTACAATTGTGGCAAAAACTCATTGTGAAAATTTTTATGTTATTAAAGCCAAGTCCTCCAAGTATATTGTATAGGATTGGAAAGGCGAATATTGATGGATTGTCGCTACTACAAGTGGTAGGAAGAAAATCCACAGTATTTTGTACTCTGAGGCTCTTTTGATAATTGAGTCAGGAAGACCCTACATTTTTCATTATGTGGTAATTTTGTTTATCTTCAAAGCCCTCAGAAATTTGTTTATAATATGTGATTAGCACAGTTCCTGTTATGAAAATTAATGCAACTATCATTCCGAAAAATAATAGACCGCCATTTAGTTCATAAGCAAAAGCATCAACTTCAGTTTTTGAAGACAAAGAATGACTAAATATATCTTTTTGTTGGACAAATATGTCATAATCTATGTGTAATCTCGTATAAAAAGCTTCCTTGTCAGTAGACTCTAAATCAAAATTAAAAATCTAGGTTATATTTTTAATTGTTTTTCATTATAATTAAAAGTATATTCTTCTAACATTTTGATAAAAGTTTCATTATCTTTTACAATAATTATCATCCCTTCAGCAGATATGCTCATAGGAAATAAGTTTTTTTACTTTTTACTAATTTATAATTCTTTCCGGCAAAATCCATACTGTCATAATTATTAAGCTTTTTAGAGTTAGTGGAGTATATCACCTCATCATCATTAAGAGTATAATTAGTATTATTGTTTCTATTATAATCTTCTAATGTTTCAACGATTAAAAATGCTGATAATTCACGTCTTTTACCCTAAAGGAGTAATCTTTCCATTTTCATTTATTACAGGATTCATTATAGTTTTTTGACTGTTAGGTTTTTAATTTTCATCTTCTTTTAATACTCTGTTTAAAATATTTAAGATTTCTTTTCCTTTCTTCTCCATTTTCAAGTATATCTTTATTATTTCCTGTTACTGAGGATGATAAATAAAAAGTCTTTGGATGGATAGAATTTGTAAAATCTTTTTATACTCGAATTTATAGTCAATGTTGTAGCTAGAGTAACTATAATTGAAGTTGAAAGAAGTGTAATACTTGCAAGTGAAACAGCATTTGATTTCATTCTGTATAACATTCCTGATATTGAAAAGGAAATGTTTTTGCTTTGTAATATAAATTTCTATTTCTTTTTAATAATTTTAAAATTAGAATACTAAAATGCATAAATACTAGATAAGTTCCAATTATTACAGCAATAACAGCAGGGAAAAATGTACAAAAAGCTACTGAGATTCCCTTTGATGTTACTGAAAGGTAGTATCCTACACAAAAATTATAAATCCTAAAGTTCAAGAATAAACTTACTTTTAGGTTCTCCCTCTGCCTTTTTTTGTCTTGAAAGGAGTTCTATAGGGTTGATTTTCCAATTCTAAATATCATTGTTAAATATATCAATATAAATATTATAGCTAAGAATATTAAAGTCAATATTGCAGAAGAAATTGAAAAATTATAGTCCATTATTTTTGCAGTCATATTTTTAGTTATTTTGTTAAGTAGAACAAATGCTAATTTTCCAAGAACAAATCCACCTGTTATTGAAAAAAACTAACTTTGTCAAAAAAAGTTTAGTATATATTCTATTGAAATAATTTTTAGCAATATGTTTTTCTCTAAACCTAAAATTCCATATAGGGCAAAATTCTTATTTCTCCTCTTAGCTAAAAAGCTGTTGCATATAGGATAAATATAAATGTGAAAAATTCAACTATAAAAATTCCAAATTTTATAAGGATTGCTACATATTCATGATTTTTCTATATAATGATTTTGTCCAAGGGAAGCCATTACGAAAAATAGAGTTCCCATAATACTACTTGCTATTAAAAATGGAGTTAAAAGCAAAGCATTCGCCTTCATATTTCTAAAAGCAAATTTTGAAGTCATTTACTTTTCATAGTTATTCACCCCGTTTAACATGATTTGAGCTTGATTTTATTTTTCAGCAAAAGTTAAGTTGTCGTCACTACCTTTTATAAATTTCGTGATAAACTCTACCATCTTTTTATGAAAATTACTCTTTTTGCAAAAGCAGACATTTTACAGAATGAGTAACCATTAAAACTGTTTGTCCACTGTTATTTATATCGCAGAAAGTTTTCATAACTATATCAGCAGACTTTGAGTCCAATGCTCCTGTTGGCTCATCTGCAAGAAGCAAATCTGGTTTAGTTATAATTGCTCTTGCTATTGCAACTCTTTGTTTTTGTCCACCTGAAACTTGGTAGGATATTTATCCAAAACATCACTTATCTTTAAAAGAGGACTATCTCCTCCTACTTTTTCATTCATTATAGCTGGTTTAATATCTGATAAAACAAGTGGAAGATAAATATTATCTCTATTTGAAAAAGAGTCCAATAAATTAAAATCTTGGAAAACAAATCCCAACTTTTCACGTCTAAAACTTTGCAACTTCTGAATTGCTTTAAAAATTTACATTCTTTCCTCAATAAAAACTGATCCTTCAGTTGCCTTATCCAATGTCGCTATTATATTTAAAAGAGTTGTTTTTCCACTTCCTGATTCTCCCATAACAGCTATAGAATTCTCCTTTTTCAACAGAAAAATTTACATCTCTAAGAGCTTCAGTTTTACGTCCCATTCCTCCATAAATCTTTTTAAATTTTTAACATCTAATATATTCATAATTACCTCCAAAAAAATATTATTTTCGTTTACAATAATATTTAGCAAAGAAATTTTTAGCATAAACATTTATCTAATATTACAAAAACAAAAATAACCTTACAATTTTGTGAGTTGTTGAAATATTGGATAAAAATTCACGTCATAGCATTATGCAAAGAAAAGCCCTGATACGTCATTTCGACTGGAGCGTAAGCGTAATGGAGAAATCTCAACATTAACTTGTTTACAAGCAACAGTATTCTGATAAAAAAATTAAAATTTCTAAATGTATCTACGATACATTTACTTTTTGCTAGCAAAAGTATGAAATTTCTCCACTTCACTTCACTATGTTCCGTTTCGGTCGAAATGACGTATAAAAAAGCTTCGTTTTAATAGCCAGACGTTAAAAAGTAAATAATTTTTCAAATATTTTTAAGCATACAATAGAAAACAAAATATTTCACGTCATATCACTTTGCACTGAAAATCTCCCCCAACACGTCATCTCGACCGAAATGAAGCGAAGCTGAGTGCAGTGGAGAGATCTCATAAAAACCCTTTTAAATATGAAATTTCCGTGAGTCTTACATTATTTTTCAACTAATTTAAAAACTCTCGTCAATTAAGCTCTTGACCAAATTCATCCGTATCTGAATCAATAATATTGTAATCCAGTATTATTCATATGGTAGGCAGGGAAAAATGCTTTTTATCAATCAGACTTTGTATAAGTTCAGGATTAAGTTTTTTATTTCAAAAACATCAATCTTTCCACTTATCCAATCCCAAAGTCTTGTATGGAATGGACATAAAAATTCCATACCATTTTTACTATTTGAAGTCTTTATCGTCGCATGATTATTATCTTCTCAAGGCTCTTCAGAATTGTTCCGTATTTTTCCTTTACATAGTCTAATAATTTTTCTATAATCTAAAGATTTAAAAACAGTTTTTACAATATCCTCAATAAAGTTCATTAACTTTTTGTTCTAATTTTTGAAAACAAATTTACCCTTGCTGTCAAAGAACGTTAAATAAAATATATTCTTCATTAAAGGTAATTCAATAACATTTACCTCAAAGGAGACCTTGTCTATTTTAACAATCGCATTAAAATTTTTCCACATCAATATCTGATTGTAAAATATAATAATCTCTACTGAAAAACCATATGCAATTGCAAGTTTAGAATTAAAAATATTTTTTATCAAATATTTCATTATAAAACATAAAATTCTCTAATTAGTAAATAAATTAAAAACAATAAGATACATATGTTGAATGTATGCGATACATTTACTTTGCTATAAAGCAAAAAGTATGAGATCTCTCGCTTCATTCGTTTCACTCATTTCGGTCGAGATGACGTATAAGGAGAAAGCTTCGTTTAGTAGCTGGACGTTAAAAGTAAACAAACTTCGAAATTTATTTAAAAAGTTGTATGAAAATAAAAATAATTCACGTCATAGTACTTTTGAAGAAGAATACCCTCAATACGTCATTTCGACTGGAGCGTAGTCGTAATGGAGATCTCAACTATTGCTTGTTTTGCAAAAGCAATAGTATTTCTGAAAGATCTCAATACAAAATCACCAATCTTCTGATAAATCTCTTTAATTCAGGATTTACAGATTTAATCAAAGCAAATTTTTATCTCTATTCCACCTACTTTAACTGCTTTTTCTCTTGCAATAGCATCTAAAGCATATTCTGTAGTTTCATAAAAAGTAATACATTCAAATTATATTTTTAGAAAAAGCCATCAATTAATTTGTTTTTATGTTCATATAATCTTCTTTCAATGTTTCTTGTGACACCAATATACAAAACATTTCTAAAAATTATTAGAAATTATATATACATAAAACATAATTTTCTCTAATCTATATTAAAATAGCTATCACAAAATCAATCCACAAATTTTTATAATCATTATGAGATACAAGTTTTAAGTCTTTTTATTGTAAAGATATTTCTTTTTCTTTGCTTGAGAAACAAAAGTAGTTGGTATCATTGTCAAATTCAGTTTCTATGGCATAAAGCAGTTTTAAAATTTTTAAAAAGCAATAAATAGCCTGTATGCCCATCACACAGATATATCCCTCATCGGATTTTACAACTTGAATTACAATATCCTTTGAATTTTTAATAAAACCCTTAGAGGGCATTTGACTTTGTCCTCATCAATGTACAAAATTGAGAAGGTTGAATTTTATCCACTTCTAAAATTAAAGTGAGCTTCTTTTCAAAAAGAAATAATTTTTATTATTCTCATCAAAAAGTATTTATATGTGGAGAATAATATCTAAAATACTCAATAAGTTTTTTTAAAAATTTTTCTCTATTTTTCCTTTCACAAAAGCACTGTCACTAGAAATTATTTCAATTTCATAAGGTTCTTCGTCAATTAAAAGGCTCCCTGATTTAAAACAATTTATGAAAATATGGGATTATTATAGTCTGTAACTCTTTTAATTTCCATTTGTTTTTCCTATATGTACAAATCTCTATTTTTAATACTATCACCAAGTAATAAATTTCTTAAAAATCTTTCAGAAACATAATATTATTCAAATACAAATAATATTAGAATATTTATGTATTGAATGTATCTTCGATACATTTACTTTTACTAAACAAAAAGTATGAGATCTCTCACTTCATTCGTTTCACTCATTTCGGTCGAGATGACGTATAAGGAGAAAGCTTCGTTTTAGTAGCTGGACGTTAAAGATATAAACAAACTTCGAAATCTATTTAAAAGTTGTATGAAAATAAAATAATTCACGTCATAGTGCTGAAGAAGAATACCTCAATACGTCATTTCGACTGGAGCGTAGCATAATGGAAAATCTCAACTATTGCTTGTTTGCAAGCAATAGTATTTCTGAAAAATCTCAAACGAAAATCACCAGTCGTCTGATAAATCTCTTAATTCAGGATTTATAGATTTAATCAAGTCAAATTTTTCTTTTCTCTCCATAATTGTTTTCTCTAACAGATTGCATCTAAAACATATTCTGTTGTTTCATAAAACAATAATACATTCAAAATTATATTTTTAGAAAGCCATCAATTAATTTGCTGATGTTCATATAATCTTCTTTCAATATTTCTTGTAACACCAATATACCAAAACATTTCTAAAGATTATTAGAAATTATATATACATAAAACATACAATCCTCCTAAATAGTAGTTAAGTAAAAAATTATAGACGTCTATATTGAATGTATCTTTCGATGCATTTACTTTTACTAAAAGCAAAGTATGAGATCTCTACAGTCGATTGTACTCAAATCAAAGATTTGAACAATCTACGTCAGACCTACTATAGATTATTTACAAGTAAATAATCTAAGTTGAGGCTGAATTGACCTGGTTTCACTCCGCTCAAGATGACGTGTAAAGAGAAATCTTCGGTTTTATAGCCGGACGTTAAAAGTAAACAAACTTCGAAATTTATTTAAAAATTGCATAGCAATTAAATATTTTCACGTCTTAGCAGCTCTGTATCTTCCTGACACGTCATCTCGACGAAATGGAACATGATGTGAGAAGTGAAGTGAATCTAGCCCTAACTTTGTTGTTTATTCATAAAACAACAAAAAGTAGGTACGATTGGTCGTCTATCTTTGATACAATGACTCTGGAATCTCATACAATTATTTCGTTTACAACAATTGTAAGTCTTGTAAAGGACTTATATACAAAAACATAAAATCTCTAATCTATATTAAAAATAGCTATCACAAAAATCAATCCATAAATTTTTATAATCACTATGAGATACAAGTTTAAGTCTTTTTATTGTAAAGATATTTCTTTTTCTTTGCTGAGAAACAAAGTAGTTGGTATCATCGTCAAACTCAGTTTCTATGGCATGAACAGTTTTTAAAATGTTAAAAAGCAATAAATAGCCTTGTATGCCCATCAACACAGATATATCCCTCATCGGATTTTTACAACTGAATTACCAATATCCTTCGAATTTTTTAATAAAAACTTTTAGGGCATTTAATTTATCTTCATCAATGTAAAATTGAGAAGGTTGAATTTATCAACTTCTAAAGTTAAAACTCGCTTCTTTTCAAAAGAAATAATTTTTTTATTATTCTCATCAAAAATTATTTATATGTGGAGAATAATATCTAAAAATATTCAATGAGTTTTTAAAAATTTCTCTATTTTTCCTTTCACAAAAGCACTGTCACTGAAATTATTTCAATTTCATAAGGTTCTTCGTCAATTAAAAAGGCTCCCTCTTTGATTTAAAACAATTTGTGAAAATATGGGATTATTATAGTCTGTAACTCTTTTTAATTTCCAATTGTTTTTTCCTATATATGCAAATCTCTATTTTTTAATATATTTTCACCAAGTAATAAATTTCTTAAAAATTTTTTTCTAAAAATTCTGTAGTCTCAAAAAACACCATTTTTAAATCATTGTAATTTGCTCTGACCAATGCATTTCTAAAAATACCAGAATGATTTCTGAAAACAACTCATTTCCAACCTCAAAAGCCAAGAGTTTTTAAGATATTTTATAAAGAAAACAGCAGTTGTTCTTGTATTTCCCTCTGCAAAAAACATGTATTTTTGCTATAGTCTTGACACAAAAAGAGCTAAATGCTTTATTATCTCATCCATATTCAAATTTTTGTAATTAAAACTTTTTCTTTGAGATAAATCATACTCTAGAGTTTTAAAAAGTTCACAAAACTTCCATAAGTAACACTTTTTCATTTAAAATCCACTCTGTGATATTATATTCTCTTATTTGTCCTGCATGAGAGTAAATACCTTTTAAATAATCTATAGTGAATGGATAAATATTCATTTGGTGTAAAAAGAAAAAGCAGGTTCTGTAATAATTCTTGTAATTCGTAAAGCTACTTCATCAGCTTCCTTATTTCTATCCTCGTTTCTGCTAGGTTTTTCTTCATAATAAGCAGTAATCATTTTTCAGCTTGTTCTAGTGATATTTCTCCTTCAATATTTTTGTTTTCGCAGTTTCAATTAAATATTTTGAAGGCTTAATTCCGTCAACATCTTGAAGTCCGATACCGATACTCCAAAGCATAAAAGCTTTTTCTCAGGTTCTGTATGTTTTATATTCTTCAAAAATATCTTTTCCATAATTTTTCTCCTAATCTATATTAAAATAGACTTTTACACTTGTTCCTTCGCCTCAATTTTGACCCAATTTAACTTTTTGTCCTAGTTTATCCAAAATTTGTTTCACTAAAAATAGCCCTATTCCTGTTGATTTGATTTTGTCTTCCATTAAAGCCGGAATATCCCTTGTCAAAAATTTTCGGAAGATCCAACTCATAATTCCAATTCCATTGTCTTTTATTTCAAGATAGTTTTCTTTTTCGTTAAAAGATATTGAAACAATCCCATTCTTTGTATATTTTATTGCATTTGATAAAAGTTGTTCAATTACTACCATACACCATTTGCTATCTGTAATTACTTTTTACATTAAGCTTTTCATATTCAAGTTTTATATTATTTGAAATAAAGAGAATGGCATATTGATTAAAGGCTAATAATGTCGTCTAAATTCACAAGTGAAATATCCATATCCGTATTGTGATTAGCCATTTTTAAGATAACTTAAAAAGCCATATTTGTATAGTCTTCAATATAAATCAACTCTTTTTTATATTTTTTATATTTTCATTTTCAATATCGCCATCGCATATTAATTTACCCTGCAGTTATCGGTGTTTTTTATCTGATGAATCCAAATTAAAAATACTCTTGTAATTCTTTTTCCTTTGCCAAAAAGTCATTTCTAAATTTAAATTAGCTTCTTCAAGTTCTTGTATCTGATTTTTAGTTTTTCTCTTTTTGTTTAAGAAAGCCATAAATACAAGATATACCAAATAGAAAAACTATTATTTCAAAAAGCTAGAAGTAACTTTCAAAGCTTAAATTCATAAGTAAAAACAACCCAAAATACTGATAATATAAAAATTAGTTGTTACCGTTACAGGTAAAATTTTGAAATATAATTTTAAACTTATCCATTTTTACTCCGTTTTAGAATTTTAGATAATATCCACTTCCCTTTTGGTTTGGATAAAATCATTTAGTTTAATATCCGCAAATTTCTTTTCTAAGTCTTGTTATATTGACTGCCAAAGTATTATCGTCAATATAATCATCTCCATGCCAACTTTATTTTCTCATAATTGACTCTCTTAAAGCAACTCCTCCTTTGGCTTTAAAAAGAGTTTCCAAAATCATTGTTTCCGTATTTGTAAGGGAAATCTCGTTGTCATTATATTTCACTTTATTCTTATCCATATATAAAAATACATTTGCAAATTAGAAATTCAAAGTCCTTTGTAAAATCATAGCTTCTTCTCAAGATTGCTTTGATTTTTGCCAAAGTTACATTCAAATCTATCGGCTTAGTTATATAGTCGTCAGCTCCGAATTGAATACCCATTACAATATCGATATTTTCACTCTTTGAAGAAATGAAAAATAATTGGAACATTTGAATGTTTACGAATTTCCTCACACCAAAATAACCATTATTATATGGCAATAATATCCATTAAAAACCTAAATGTGGTTGGTATTCTACAAATTCTTCGACTATTTGATTGAAATTTGAAAATCCCTTTACTTCATAATTCCAAAGCAAAAGTTCCCTTTTTTCAACATTTCAAATATATTTTTCATCGTCTTCGACAATTAAAATTTTTCAAAATATCACTCCTTTGAGTATTTTTAAACTATTAATATTAATAGAAAAATTTATTAGCTCTTAAAAGGTTAATTGTATTAACTATTTTTGAATATTGCTTTTTGAAGAATTCAATTCAAAAATAAAATGAAAAAGCAATATTTTCCTCTGAAGAGATTTTTAATTTTGTTTTTTTATTGTTTCCTTTTCATCAAAAATTCATTTTTAAAATCCAATAAAAATTTTCTACTCCATAGACATCATATTTTAAATTAAGAGATTCAAGACTACTAAAATTATATGACAGCTTGTTCCTTTTTAATTTTGAAGTTGATGCTATATTAAAAATCCAATTTCAATATCACATAATCCATTCAAAGTTAGGACTTTTTATCGGATAAGCTTCCTGAATCCAATTTCCATTTTCTATATGATAATGGTCATTATACCAACCAGAGTCGATAGGTAAACTTTGATTTTTAGTGATGAAGTTAATACTTCTGCAATTTTTCTATATTTGAATAAAAATTCTGTAAATCATTTAAAAATTCCATAAAACTCTCCATTTTAAAAATTTAATAAATTAAAAGATAGTTTATTTTTATTATTAACTAGATAAATTGATTCTAAAAATAATTCTTTTTAAAATAAGTATACATAATTATTATTTTTAGTTAAAGTAAAATATAGTCATCTAAAAGCAAATATGATAGAATTATTATAATAAAATTAAATTAGAAATAGGAGTAAAAATGAAAAATAAATTTGGAATATATTTAATGATAGGAATAATTTTTATATTGTTTTTGTGCTCAGGCTTTTTATATATGCCTATACTGTCTTATCTTATAATGATTTATACATTGATACATATATGTTTTTCTTTATCAATTTTAGGTTATTTCATCTTAGCATATATTATTCTTACTAGAATTCTTTTTAAATTAAAATTTCACAACGAAATTATTTGTTATTTTTGAGGGCGATAAGTTATACACTTCAAATCATTTACTTCCTATTGATACAGATAATATGAAGGTGTAAAAATTATATCTACTTCTAAATATAGAAGCAATCGTGCTTATAAGGTATCTATCAAATTAAAAGGTAGATTTTTAAATATACTTTTGAATTGGGCATATTTCTACAGATAAAGAGTAAAAATATGACTATTTTTAAAGGAATTAAAAAAACGTCATATTGATTATGAAATAAAATAAAATTTTTTTATTAATATTTTTAAAAGTTTTTATAATTGTATTTTTCAAAGCCCAACATTTCTTTAAAGATAATATCAATTGCAACAAGATAAAAGAAGTCTAGTTCTTAAAAATCCATTGGATATCAATATTTGATATTGTCTTTTCTTTTTGATTTTTAGACAATTATTTCTTATATAATAACCAGAATGAACATAATGATTTCTTAATTTAACTATTTCTAAAGCTGTTTGGTCTAAAAATTCATTTTTATTAAAGTTTCTATTGAAGAATAGTGGTCTGTTAAACCTTTTATAATAGAATTGTTACCATTTTGATAATAACATTCTATAAAATTTATAGAACATTAAAAAAATTATCTTCTAGACTTTTTGTAGTACTATTTACTATATAAGGAATATTTCTGAATTTAGAACCACTATTTCTATATGGTATATTTTTATAACAATTTTCTAAAAATTCTATTAATGGAGTAGAAATAGATATATCAATATTTTTCTGTATAATTGACTTTATTAAAAATAGGTAGAAAATTTAAAATATGTTTTTATCAATTTCTACATACAATTTTTCTATTAAGAATTTGTTTGGAATATAAATTTGCATAAATGTTATTAACTCATTAATATAACTTGATATTTTATCATAATCTACTCTTTTGAAAAATTGAATTTTCGATATATCCATCAAAGTTTATTGAAATATTATTGTCTTTTCTATTAAAAAGAGCTTTTTCCAAGAATCACCTAATATTATATTTTTATATTTTTATTAATAGATTTTTATTATTTCTGTTTTTTGACAAATTAATGGAATAAATTTCATCAGTTTTAATTTCTTCCAAATTAGGATAGCCTATAAGATAATTTATTATTTTACTAAATATTTTAATCTTTGAAATTTTTGGTTTAATTTTTAATCTATAAGTTTATTAAAATCAAAATATACATTTGATTGAAATATTGTTGTTGAATTTTATCAGGGTTACCTAATATTGTAGTACCTCCTGAATAAATGCATTTTTCAGAAGATAATTTTGTTTTCATAATCTATAATTAGAATATCTCGATTATCATATTTAGTATTAGTAGTAAAGCATTTAACTCCATCTATATGGTATTTCATCATGTATATCATATTCAACTTCAACATTAAAATCATCACTCAGTAATTGAATATTCACATCTATATTTCTTAATCTTGATTAAAAGTAGCATATAGGCATATTTTCTCCGTCTAGTATTATTTCTTTACAACACAAACTTATAGATACATTTATGTGTTTCGTTGTCGTTTATTCTCATATCATTATCTTCTGGCACTCAAAGATGCCTAAAAATTCACCATTTAGATATTCACATATCTTATTTGAAGCGTGGTTATCGGATTTGTAGTGATGTACAAATATTCCATATCATGCTTTTTGCCAGTTCAAAAAGGAGTTTATAGGCTTTGCTGAATAGTGATTACCTGTATTCTTCGTAAATTAGTATCCTATATTTCCACCATAATATAGACCTTCACTATGACCTATTCTCAAATCACATTTCCCCATTTTATTTCCTTTTAAGTCGTATATAAAAAGCTATAGGCAGGAACCCAGTTGATAGCTAAATTTCTGGGATAAAATTTATCCAAAACTAATTTTATTTCTATCATTTTGTAAAAAGAAAGTATCTAAAATTCTATAAGCACCTCCAAATTGATTTATTACATTTTTACCAAATTTTAAAGAAAAACTCCACTTGTTAAGATAAATATTTTATTTATATTTATGAGTTCAATTTTAATGTATCACGATACATTCACTTTGCTAAAGCAAAGTAGCAGATCTTCCACTTCATTCGCTTCGCTCATTCCGGTCGAGATGACGATAGAGAACAATCTTCGATTTGTAGCCAGACGTTAAGTAAATAAACATCAAAAATACTTTATACATAATAAAAATTTACATAATTATTTTAATGCATGTTATATAAAAATAAAACTAATTCACGTCATAGCACTTTGAAAAGCAAAACTTCCCAGCACGTCATCTCGAGCGTAGTCGAGAGATCTCAACTATTGCTTGTTTACAAGTAATAGTATTCTGAAAAGAAATAAAAATTTCTATATGTATCTGACGATACATTTACTTTGCTAAAGCAAAAGTATGAGATCTTTCGACTTCGTTTTCACTCCGCTCAAGATGACGTATAAGAGAAAGCTTCGTTTAGTAGCCAGACGTTAAAAGTAAATAAACATCAAAAATACTTTTATACATAATAGAAAATTTACATGATTATATTAATACATGTTATATCAAACTAAACTAACTCACGTCATAGTACTTTGAAAAGCAAGTATCTCTAATACGTCATCTCGAGCGTAGTCAATCTAGCCTTGATATTGTTTTTAAATTTGATAGAGTAAAAATGTTTCACGTCATAGCACTTTAAAAAGCAAAACTTCCCTAGCACGTCATCTCGACCGAAACGAAGCTAGCTGAGTGTAGTGGAGAGATCTCTAAAGCTCCAAGCTTGTCAAAGTAATTTGGAAATCACAATATATTTGACCGAAGTGAATCTAGCTCTACATTTCTTTCCTAATTTTCCCACAAAAAAACAAAACCACGTCGGTTTTGTTTTTCAAAAATTTATTATAGACTTTGTGCAGCGGTAATTACTGCAAGTTTGTAAACATCTTCTTCATTACAACCTCTTGAAAGGTCTGAAATAGGTTTGTTAAGTCCTTGTAGGATTGGTCCTATTGCTTCAAAAACCTCCAAGTCTTTGTGCAATTTTGTATCCGATATTTCCTGATTGTAAATCAGGGAAGATAAATACATTTGCGTGTCCTGCAACTTTTGAGCCCTTTGCCTTTTGTTCTCCTACTGATGGAACTATTGCGGCATCGAATTGTAATTCTCCGTCTAATGACAAATCGGGTGCCAATTCTTTAGCCATTTGTGTAGCATCTGCAACTTTTTGTGAAAGTTCGTGTTTTGCAGAGCCTTTTTGTTGAGAAGCTAAGCATTGCCACTTTTGGATCTATGCCAAATAATTCAGCAGTTTTTTGCAGTTTCAACGGCAATTTCAGCTAATTCTTTTGCTTCTAAAGTGATATTGATAGCAATGTCTGCAAATACATATCTTTCGCCATTTTTTTCCAAGCATTACCATTGCTCCGCTTGTTCTTGAAACATTTGGTTTAGTCTTTACGATTTGAAGTGCAGGTCTTACTGTATCTCCTGTTGAGTGAATAGCACCACTAACCATTCCGTCAGCTTTTCCAACTTGTACCATCATTGTTCCATAGTAATTTACATCTTTTAAAAATGTTTCAGCTTCTTCTTTTGTATTTTTGCCTTTTCTACGTTCAACAAATTTTTTTCAACTAATCTCGTCAAAATCTTCTGCTTTTAAAGGATCAATGATTTCAATATCATCAATACAAACATTTAATTCCTTAGCTGTTTTTTTGATTTCTTCAACATTTCCCAAAACTATCGGAGTTAGTAAACCGTCTTTTTTTAATCTAACACAAGCTACCTAAAAACTCTCTTATCTTCTCCTTCAGGAAATACAATTTTCTTGTTTGTTCCTTTAATCTTTGCTGTTAATTCTTCAAAAATATTCATAGTACCCCTACATTATTAATTCCACTTTTTTTATCATTTAATATAAATTCAACTTCATCATTTACAGTCAAATCTTCTCCGTCAAAATTGATTTCGATATTATCTGAAATTATTTTTATTTTTTGCCTTTAAAATAAGAAGTTATATCTTCATTTACATGAGTTGCATTTACGATTGTCTTTATTTTTAATTATATCAAATTTTGATTTATATTTAATAGCACAGATATCTAGAAGACCATCTTTGCATATCAGCTGATGGCAGTAAATTTAATTTTTCCCCCAAATTTACTTCCAATACCTATTGCAATCAAAAATAGTCATCCTCATATTCAACATCGTCAACGATTATCTTATATCTCTTTCTTTTGTGTCCAAATAAAGCTAAAGCTATTGCTATTTTTATAGGCTAATCCACTTGGAATTAACTTTTTAACTTTTATGTGCATAGATATTAACTTCTGCACCAAAACCGACACATGCTACATTAAAAAAGACTTGTCAGCAAATGAACCGTAATCAATAAATATTGTATGTGCCTCTAATTATTTTTCCATACAAATTATAAAATTACAGGACTCATTTAGACTGTTCATATAGTCATTTCCTGTGCCCGCAGGAATTACTCCAAGTTTTAAGTTATTTTTTATAGCCACATCGCTTACTTCATTGATAGTTCCATCTCCACCAACTGCGATTAATTCGTTAAAACCGTCTTTAACTGCATTTTCAGCAATAAAAACGGATTCACCTTTCTTTGGTTGAGCATTTAATATCATAATCAAAATCTAAGTTTTTATTCTTAAGATAATTTTTCTATAGCATCTTTAAAATCAAATTTTTTTAAAACCTGATGCGTTAGATTTAAAATAAACATTAATTTTTCTCATTATTTTTCCAATGCCATCCTTAATGCTTCAAACTCTTCTTTTGACAGTTCTTGATTTACAGAACCTGATTTTACTTCTTTCGCATAAGTTATACAGCTTTCTACTATAGATGGTTGTTAATAACAGACCGTTATTAAAAGCCGTCTAATAAGGCTATTGAGTAAGACAGTTTGTTTTTTTAAATCGTGAAAGCATCATACTTTACAAAGCCGATTTTTGTATCGGGAAAGCAAAACTTTTTGCTTTTTCTACTTCGTATGCAAGTTCATTTACTTTTTATCCATTTCAAAGATGTCTTGGAGTGAGCTTGAATTAAATCTCCCATATTCAATTCTCCTCTACCTCTCAAAAAGCATATCATATTTTTCTCTTTTGAAGACTTTAGCTTTTTACTTATTTGATTGAATTGATATAAAATAAATAACAAGACAAACTAACACTAATAACAAGAGTATTCCTGAATGTGAATTTAAAAATTCTAATATTGCATCTACTATTTTTATTCCTTTCTATTATATTTATCAAAGCATTTACACAGTTTTTCAACATCATCAATGGTATTAAAAATAACTGAAACTGAATCTAATTGCTCCAAGTTCATCCGTACCTAAAGACTTCAGTAGCCAGTGGAGCACAATGAAAACCCGGTCTTGTATAAATGTCAAATTCGTCACTTAAGATATAGGAAACTTCAGAGCTGTCCATATCTTTCACATTTAAGCTCACAACGGCGCTTTGTCTATCATCTAAAGTTCCATACAAAATAATATCTTCATTATCTTTTAGTAAATCTATAAAATGATTTTTTAATTGCATTTCATGATTTCTTATATTTTCAAGACCTACTTCATTTATAAAGTCAATTCCTTTACTCAAAGCTACAATTCCAATACCATTTGGAGTTCCGCTTTCTAAACTGTCAGGATATAAATTAGGTTGATCTATGCTATGAGAATAACTTCCTGTACCCCCTTGTTTTAATGGCTTAACAGTAATTCCTTCCTTTATATATAGAGCACCTGTTCCCATTGTACCAAAAAGAGCTTTATGTCCCTGGGAAAGCGAGTAAATCTATATTCATATCTTGAACGTCAATATCCAAAACTCCAATTGATTGTGCAGCATCTACAAGAAAAAGTATATTATTTTCTTTGCAGAATGTTCCGATACTCTTTATATCTACAATAGTTCCAAAAACATTGGATACATGAGTAGTTACAATCATTTTAGTATTTGGAGCTACTGCTTCGCATACCTTTTGAGGATTTACATAACCTTGTTTATCCGCATAGACAATACTTAAATCAATAATGCCATCTTTTTCATTTGATTAAGAGGTCTTAAAACTGAATTATGCTCCATCGACGTCGTAATTACGTGATCACCCTTTTTTAAGACTCCTTTTATGGCTAAGTTTAAACTGTCCGTGCCGTTAAAAGTAAAAATTACATTAAGAGGTTCTGTCCCATTGATTAATTTACAAATTTTTCTCTTGCTTCGTAAATTTCGAATCCATCTTCATTGCAAGTTTATGACCACTATCGTCCCGGATTTCCTGCATAGCTCAAAGAACATTCCATAATTTTATCGGTTACTGTTTTAGGTTTAGGAAAGTTGTCGCTCCATTATCTACATAAATCATAATATTACTCCAAATTATAAATATTCATCAAACTATCGATTATTCTTTGTAAATCTGCCTCATTGAGATAGCTTATCTCTATTTGTCCACCTTTTTCTTTTTCGTGAATTTTAACTTTTTGCATCTAAAAACTTCAGTTAACCTTTCACAAATATCCTTTATAAAAAAATATCTTCATTCTTATTTTTACTTTGCTTAGCCTTTTTCTCAACATCTCTAATATTAACCTCTTTAATAAGCAATTTATCAAGATATTTTTCTCTCTTCTTCAGTTTCTAAGGAGAGTAATGTTCTTCCCTGACTTGACTTAACTCTCCATGAATCAAATATTCTTTAATATAATCAGACAGATTCAAAAGTCTTAGGTTATTTGCAATATAGGATCTACTTTTTCCCTACTATATCGGAAAGTTCTTGTTGTGTAAGTTTATACTCTTCCATTAGAGTTTTCAAAGAGATTGCTTCCTCTATCGGATTCAGATCTTCTTTGAATATTCTCAACCAATGCAAGTTCTCTAGCTTTTTCTATCAGAAACATTTTTTTACAACGATAGGTACTTTTTCTAATCCTGCCAATTTTGAAGCTCTAAATCTACGCTCTCCGGCGATTATTTCATATTTATCCCCTACTTTTTCTAACTACTATCGGTTGGATAACTCCATCAGCCTTTTATTGAATTTGCCAATTCTTCCAAACTATCATCATCAAAGTTCTTTCTTGGTTGATCTTCTCTAGCTTTTTAACTTATCCAAGTCAACAGTTAATAAATTTTCATCAGTAATAAAAGTCTTCTTCTTTCAAAAGAGAACTAAGACCCCTGCCCAAACCTTTTTTTCTTCATTATTTTCTCCTATTCTTAATTAATTCTTTAGCTAAAGATAAATAAGCAATAGCCCTTTAGAATTCTTATCATAATATATTATACTCTCTCCAAAACTGGGTGCCTCGGCAAGTCGAATATTTCTTGGGATAACTGTATTAAAAAGTTTATCTTTAAAATAACTTTTCCGCTTCGTTCTTTACATCATAAGATAAATTATTTCTGGAATCATACATTGTAAGGAGTACTCCTTCAACTTCAAGTTCAGGATTTAATCCTTCCTTATTATATTAACGGTATTCATAAGTTGACTTACACCTTCTAGTGCATAATATTCACATTGAATTGGAATTAATACACTTTGAGAGGCAACCAGAGCATTAATACTCAAAATACTTAATGAAGGCGGACAATCTACAAGAATGAAATCATAATTTTGTGGAATCTTATCTATTTCACTCTTTAACAAATACTCTCTTTATCTACACTTAAAAAGTTCAATTTCCAGACCACAAAGATCGGAATTTGCAGGAATTATATCTACATTCTTAGATTTTGTCTTTTGAATTGTATCATTTATATCTTTTTCATGGTTCAAAAACTTCATAAATACTTAGTTCTGTATCTTCAACACCTAATCCGGAAGTTGAATTTCCTTGAGGATCCATATCTATAACTAATACTTTCTTTTTATTAAAAACCCAAAGCAGCTGCCAAATTTACAACAGTGGTTGTTTTTCCCACACCACCTTTTTGATTAAATACGGAAATCATCCTCATTTCTCTTTTTCTTTTTAAAAAGCATCAAAAATTTTCATAATATTTCCCTTACTATTTCTTTTGTTATATTCTATGTATAATTAAACCATAAACTATTTTAAATAAATGTAAATGGATTATATGAAATTATAACAGTCTTATCATAAGGAATAAAACTGTTATAATTATTATATCACAAAAATTATCTATTATTTTTAAAATTATAAAAATATTTTTAAAATGTTTCACGTGAAACACTTGAGCAGATAAATTTATTGTTTCACGTGAAACAATAAAAAGAGTTAAAAACTTTTTGTAAACTGTTTTGTAACTTTTTGTAATTGTAACTTTTTGTTGACTTTTTTTCAATACTTGTTGTAAAATGTGTCTATGAGTTAGGAGGTAATTATGAAAATTAAAAAGTTTTAACGACTTCTATGTTATGTGCGTTGGTTTGTGCTGCATTACCGGTAGCAACTTCCTATGCAAATGAAACAGAAAAAGTTGAAGTTCAAAGAACAAGTGTTGAGGAAGTAAAATAATTCCTTAGTTAGTGATTCAAACAAGTTATTGGCAGTCCCTTCCGTTTTAGAATTACAAAAATTGTCAAAAGAAATGATATATATTCTTTAGTTACTGAAGAAGATACTAAAATGCCGGAATTAGAAGAAAATTTTTATTATGTAAAAATCCCTTGAATTAAAAACCGGTTTTTGAATGGAAATGGAGATGAAACTATTAAAGTTCAAAAAGGTTCAATTGTTAAGATGGAAATGAGTGGAGATAAGATGGCAACTGTTTCTGTAGATGGAAAAAGTTGCAACTATTGACGTTTCAATGTTATCAAAAGATGTAGTTGAACCTGAAAAATCTGAAACAGAAATTAAAGCGGAAGAAGAAAAGAAAGCCGAAGCTAAGAAGAAAGCGGAAGAAGAAAAAGAAGGCTGAGGAAGAAAAGAAAGCAGCAGAAAAGAAGGCAGAAGAAGAAAAGAAAGCGGCAGAAAAAGAAAGCCGAAGAAGAAAAAGCTGAAGCCAAGAAGAAAGCTTCTGCTAAAAAGTAACTCTTTATGCCACAGAAAAATTTGAATGTAAGATCAGAACAATCTGCTACTTCATCTAAACTTGGTATTTTATCAAAAGGTGAAAAAGTAAACGGAATAGATAGAGGAGAATGGGTAGAATTTGAATTTAACGGAAAGACAGCTTACGTTATAAAAGCATACCTTTCTGAAACAAAAACCTGAAGTTGAAAAACCTAAAAAGAAGAAAAAATCTAATAAGAAAAACAACTCATCAAATACTACAACTCCATCTAAAAAGAAAAATGAAACTTATAATGCAGATATAGACACAGTTGTAGATTTAGCTTTAGCACAAGTTGGTAAACCTTATGTTTGGGGCAACAGCTAATCCAAATATCGGTTTTGACTGTTCAGGTTTAACATACTATGTATAAGCAAGTTGGAATCAATTTAAGTAGAACATCATATACTCAAATTAATTACGGTACTAGAGTTTCAGCATCAGAGTTAAGAAAAGGTGATTTAGTATTCTTTAACAATGGTGGAGGTAGAATTAGCCACGTTGGTATCTATATTGGAAACAACAAGTTTGTTCACGCTTCAACTCCTGGAACAGGCGTTATCGTAAGTAAACTTTTTCGGAGGTTATTTCGGAAAAACTTTCGTTGGAGCAACAAGACTTATAAAATAGTTTATATGAATTTAAAGACGGTTTAAATACCGTCTTTTTATTGTGAAACAACAAGGTTCTCGGAATCCACCCGATGCGAAGCATCGTGGAAGGGTGGGGTTCTTATTGGTTTTAATAAATTTTTATGTAATCTTTAAAGTCTATTTACTATTAATGTCATAACTTAAACAGTAAATAAAACTTCAAATATTGGTAAGACTTATGTGTAAAACTAAATGTTTCACGTCATAGCAACTTATAAAGCAAATCTCCCAATACGTCATCTCGAGTGTAGTCAATCTAGCCCTAACTTTTGTTTACAAGTAAATAAAAAGTAGGTCTGACGGGTAATTGTATTATTTGATACAATATCTCTGAAAAATGCATAAAGTTCTATTATCATAAATAAACTTTACACATATATAAAACTAAATACTTCACGTCAGAATCTTTTGCAAAGAAATGCCCTCAATACGTCATTTCGACCGGAGTGAAACGGAGGGAGATCTCACACTATTATTTGCAAGCAAATAATAGTAGTCCTGCAAAGAACTTATATAAAAATTATGTAATTATATACTAATAGTACGAAAATTTTTAAGTTCTTTTTGTAAATGAAGTTTTTTGTTGTATGTATCTACGATACATTCAGTTTTGCTTGGTTACAAGCAAAACTATGAGATTTTCGCAGTCGATTGTACTCAAATCAAAGATTTGAACAATCTTTGCGTCAGATCCACTATTGCTTGTAAACAAAGCAAAGTTAGAGCTAGATTGACTACACTTCGCAATGCTTCGTTCCGCACAAGATGACGTATGGGAGAATATCTTTTGTCCAATAGCCAGACGTTAACAGTAAATAAACTTCAATGAAATGTAAAAATTGATATATTATAAAGAAATAACTCACGTCTAGCATTTTGCAAAGAAATGCCCCTCAACACGTCATTTCGACCGAGTGAAACGGAGGAGAAATCTCTACATTTACTTATAAACAAAAGTAGGTTCGACGGGGTTATTGTATCATTTTGATACAATAACTCTGGAAATCTCATACATTTACTTATAAACAAAAATAGGTCTGGCGTGGTAATTACACTTATTAATAAGGTAGGTTTTAATAAATTAAGTATATAAGTTACATAAAAAAGTATATTTAAAAATACAATTATTCTATACGAGAACACTTTATAGCGTTAGAAATGCACTTGTATGACTTTCATCATAAATTATAGACATTAAATATTAATTATGATATAATATCATAAAGAGACTTCTTATTGGAATTTTGTAGGCTCAATAAGAGTTAAGGGTCTTTTTATGATTTACATTGAAAATATTAGCTGTGTTTATTTACAATGTAAATTTAAGGCTATTTTTATTTAAGTAAAATTTAAGGAAATCTTACTTAAAATTTTTAGTATTTATTATGGAAGGAGCAATGGAAAATGAAGAAAATGGAAATTATTAAGAAGATTGTATCTATATGATGATCTTCGCCCTGGTTGTGCCGATTGCTGTCACAAGCTTCATGCAGCAGATCCGACTAGAGGAGTAGAAGTAAATGCGGATCACTCTAAATTAGACTCAAGCTGTACAAGAAGCTAAAGATTCGAGGGGTTGACGTTTCAAAAAGAAACAACTCATGATAAAGGAACTGCAAGTTCCAATTCAGAAGCGGATGCAAAATTGGCAGAAGTAAAGGCTGATTATGAAAATCAGATACAAAAATTAAAGCAGCAAAAAATTAAAATGGACGATTATATGTACAAGAAAAAGGAATATGACAAATTAAAGAAAAATACGACGAAGAATTAGCAAAATACAAAATCGCAAAAGGAAAAATATGATAAAAGAGTTAGAAGAATATAACAAGGCTTTATGGAGGAATGGAAAAAGCATAAAGATGAAGAGGATACTTGCCAGAATCAACACTGCACAAACCTTTGATGCAAGTCAGAGCTCAAATGCAAAAGTTGGAGTTTGTAGGAGAGAAACCTTTGACAAAACAAGAATGGAATCATTATTTCACAAATATTATAAAGCCAAAATTGACCAACATCCAGCATAATCGACTACAATGATTTTATTACAAACTGAGCCACAGTAAATCCGCCAGAAAAGGAAAGAACAGTTTTTACGTAAAAGGGATACCACTTTACTGTTAGATATACTAAATCTTACAAAATTTCTATTTCAAAGGTAAGAAAAATATCAAAGTGGAACATATGTATACATTAAGAGGAAACAGGGATTCCAGGATTAAAGTTCGGATATGCTTGCTGTAACACACAGAGATCCAACTGTTACAATATATTATTTCAGTTTTTATAAAAATGCAAGCATCAATATGACTGTTAAGTTTTTGATGAAAGCGGCGAAGAAATGGATATGACAGGGCTCTAGTTAGTTTTTGCATCATTAAATCGTGGGACAGGGGATACTCTGAGGCTCCTATAGTAGCAAATAAACCTACTATAGAGAAAGTTTTGTCTCTTTTAATGGAAAGCTTTTTGCCCATTAACTGGTCTATCAATAACTGTGCAAGGTGAATCTGCATATTCACTTAATGACAATGAAAGCAAATCTAAAGGTCTCAAAATTTGATGCTGCAGAATGGGATACAGAAAAATCACCATACAAATGGTATGGAGCTATTGTTGGAGAAGTTACAAAGTCTCGAATAAATTTAACTTTTGGAGCAGAGGAAGGGACGATTCCATGGTTTGCATTTTAATTCAGATGTTAAAGCAAATGGTGTACTAATTAAAACCTGTTGAACCAACACCACCAACAGCACCGGAAGAACCGCAAAAGCCTGAAACAAATGTTAGTTACCATTATGATGTATTTTATGTAAAAATCACAAGTAGAGAAAAAGGTAACTAATGCAAGTAATCAAGATATAAATAATAAGGTAGTAGATACAGGGTCAGTTGTAAACTTTGAATTAAAAAGCTCTGATTTTTCCAAAACATCATGAAGAGATAAAATCACTGGTATTCACTGATACATTACCTGAATATTATAAACTTGATTTGGAAGGAACAAGAGCAAACAGTCCTGATTATGATGTAGAATATACTGAAGGCACAAGACTCTTAAATTTACAGCTAAGACAAGTTTGTTAGAAAAGATAAATAAGGATCTTACAAAAGACGCGAAAGTTCCTTCACCAAAGATTACCGGAAAGGTAACAAAAGAGGAACAAAATACGAAAAACAAATTTAAAATTAGTATTAATAACAACTATGATGTGGAATCAGATCCGGTTAGAGTATTTACACCTACAAAAACCTGTAAAATGTATTTGACAGTTCAGCACCACAAGTAAGTATAGATGGTGAAATTGTAAAAGCGGGACAAGAATTACTTTTACAAAAGTAACTCACAAAAATACAACAGGAAAAGATCAAAAAGTAGAAATAAAGATAAGATTCCTGAACATACAACATATGTAGAAGGTTCAGCAAGTGATAATGGAGTTCATAATAATGGAGTAATTACTTGGACAAAAAGAAAAGTAGCAGCAGATGAAACATTTGAAGTTACATTCAAAGTAAAAAGTAAAAGATGATAAATGGAGAAACCATTAAGAATAAGGCAAATGTATTAGAAGGAAACAATGAATACGAAACAAATGAAACAACAAATCCAACTTCTACAAAGCCAAAGAAAGATGTATTTGACAGTTCAGCACCACAAGTAAGTATAGATAAAACAAACAGTTAAGGCTGGACAAGAATTACTTTACAAGGTAACTTACAAGAACACAACAGGAAAAAGAACAAAAAAAGTTGTAATTAGGATAAGATTCCTGAATATACAACATATGTAGAAAAATTCTGCAGACAATGGTGGAGTTTACGATAACGGAGTAATTACTTGGACAAAAAGAAAAAGTAGCAGCAGATGAAACATTTGAAGTTACATTCAAAGTAAAAGTAAAAAGATGATGTAAACGGAGAAACCATTAAGAATAAGGCAAATGTATTAGAAGGAAACAATGAATACGAAACAAATGAAACAACAAATCCAACTTCTACAAAGCCAAAGAAAGATGTATTTGATAGTCAAGATGATATAGCTCCAAATCAGTTATTTAGAGATGACAGGATAAGTATTGACGGAAACGAAGTAAAAGCGGGACAAGAACTACTTTTACAAAGTTACTTACAAAAATACAACAGGAAAAAGACCAAAAGGTTGTAAATTAAGGATAAGATTCCTGAACATACAACATATGTAGAAAAATTCTGCAGATAATGGTGGAGCTTTTACGATAACGGAGTAATTACTTGGACAAAAAGAAAAAGTAGCAGAGATGAAACATTTGAAGTTACATTCAAAGTAAAAGTAAAAGATGATGTAAACGGAGAAACTATTAAGAATAAGGCAAATGTATTAGAAGGAAATAACAAGTATGAAAACAAAATGAAAACAACAAATCCAACTTCTACAAAGCCAAAGAAAGATGTATTTTGACAGTTCAGCACCACAAGTAAGTATAGATAAACAAACAGTTATACTGGACAAGAATTACTTTACAAGGTAACTACAAGAATCACAACAGGAAAAGAACAAAAAGTTGTAATTATGATAAGATTCCTGAATATACAACATATGTAGAAAAATTCTGCAGATAATGGTGGAGTTTACGATAACGGAGTAATTACTTTTGGACAAAAGAAAGTAGCAGCAGATGAAACATTTGCAGTTACATTCAAAGTAAAAGTAAAAGATGATGTAAAACGGAGAAACTATTAAGAATACAGGCAAATGTATTAGAAGGAAACAATGAATATGAAACAAATGAAACAACAAATCCAACTTCTACAAAGCCAAAGAAAGATGTATTTGACAGTTCAGCACCACAAGTAAGTATAGATAAACAAACAGTTAAGGCTGGACAAGAATTACTTTTACAAGGTAACTTACAAGAATACAACAGAAAAAGAACAAAAAGTTGTAATTAAGATAGATTCCTGAATATACAACATATGTAGAAAATTCTGCAGATAATGGTGGAGTTTACGATAACGGAGTAATTACTTGGACAAAAGAAAAAGTAGCAGCAGATGAAACATTTGAAGTTACATTCAAAGTAAAAGTAAAAGATGATGTAAACGAGAAACTATTAAGAATAAGGCAAATGTATTAGAAGGAAACAATGAATACGAAACAAATGAAACAACAAATCCAACTTCTACAAAGCCAAAGAAAGATGTATTTGACAGTCAAACACGATCAAGTAAGTATAGACGGACAAACAGTAAAAAGCTGGACAAGAATTACTTTTACAAAGTAACTTACAAGAACACAACAGGAAAAAGATCAAAAGTAGAAATAAAAGATAAGATTCCTGAATATACAACTTATGTAGAAAAATTCTGCAGATAATGGTGGAGTTTACGATAGATGGAGAAATTACTTGGACAAAAGAAAAAGTAGCGGCAGATGAAACATTTCGAAGTTACATTTCAAAGTAAAAGTAAAAAGATGATGTAAGTGACAAGTAATAAAAGAATAAGGCAAATGTATTAGAAGGAAATAACAAGTACGAAACAAATGAAACAACAAATCCAACTTCTACAAAGCCAAAGAAAGATGTATTTGATAGTCAAAACGATCAAGTAAGTATAGACGGACAAATAGTAAAAAGCGGACAAGAATTACTTTACAAAGTAACTTACAAGAACACAACAGGAAAAAGATCAAAAAGTAGAAATAAAAGATAAGATTCCTGAATATACAACTTATGTAGACGGATCAGCAAGTGATAATGGAGTTTACAAAGATGGAGAAATTACTTGGACAAAAGAAAAAGTAGCAGCAGATGAAACATTCGAAGTTACTTTCAAAGTAAAAGTAAAAAGATGATGTAAGTGGCGAAGTAATAAAGAATAAGGCAAATGTATTAGAAGGAAATAACAAGTTTGAAACAAATGAAACAACAAATCCAACTTCTACAAAGCCAAAAGAAAGATGTATTTGATAGTCAAAACGATCAAGTAAGTATAGACGGACAAATTGTAAAAAGCCGGACAAGAATTACTTTTACAAAGTAACTTACAAGAACACAACAGGAAAAAGATCAAAAAGTAGAAATAAAAAGATAAGATTCCTGAATATACAACTTATGTAGACGGATCAGCAAGTGATGGTGGAGTTTACAAAGATGGAGAAATTACTTGGACAAAAGAAAAAGTAGCGAGATGAAACATTTCGAAGTTACATTTCAAAGTAAAAAGTAAAAAGATGATGTAAGTGGCGAAGTAATAAAGAATAAGGCAAATGTATTAGAAGGAAATAACAAGTTTGAAAACAAATGAAACAACAAATCCAACTTCTACAAAGCCAAAGAAAGATGTATTTGATAGTCAAAACGATCAAGTAAATAGACGGACAAATTGTAAAGCCGGACAAGAACTACTTTACAAAGTAACTTACAAGAACACAACAGGAAAAAGATCAAAAAGTAGAAATAAAAAGATAAGATTCCTGAATATACAACTTATGTAGACGGATCAGCAAGTGATGGTGGAGTTTACAAAGATGGAGAAATTACTTTGGACAAAAAGAAAAAGTAGCAGCAGATGAAACATTTGAAGTTACTTTCAAAAGTAAAAGTAAAAGATGATGTAAGTGACGAAGTAATAAAGAATAAGGCAAATGTATTAGAAGGAAATAACAAGTTTGAAACAAACGAAACAACAAATCCAACTTCTACAAAGCCAAAGAAAGATGTATTTGAAACTCAAAAGATCCTGAAGTAAGCATTGATGGTAAAAGAAACAAGACCTGGTGCAGAATTACTTTACAAAGTAACTTACAAGAACACAACAGGAAAAGAACAAAAAGTGGAAATAAAAGATACTATACCTGAACATACAACATATGTAGAAGGTTCAGCTAGTGATGGTGGAGTTTACAAAGACGGAGTAATCACTTGGACAAAAGAAAAAGTAGCGGCAGGAGAAACATTTGAAGTTACATTCAAAGTAAAAAGTAGATGAAAACGCAGGTGGAAACACTGTCAAGAACAAAGCAAATGTATTAGAAGGAAATAACAAGTTTGAAACAAACGAAACAACAAATCCTGTATCTACAAAAACCTGTTAAAGATGTATTTGATAGTAAAAATGATAAAGTAAGTATAGACGGTAAAGAAGTAAAAGCCGGACAAGAATTACTTTACAAAGTAACTTACAAGATACAACAGGAAAAAGAAACAAAAAGTTGTAATTGAAGATGCTATACCTGCACATACAAAATATGTAGAAGGTTCTGCTGATAACAACGGTGTTTATGAAAATGGAGTAATCACTTGGACAAAAGAAAAAGTGGCACCTGGAGAAACATTCGAAGTTACTTTCAAAAGTAAAAAGTAGATGAAAATGTAAATGGTGAAGTAATAAAGAATAAGGCAAATGTATTAGAAGGAAACAATAATTACGAAACAAACGAAACAACAAATCCAACTTCTACAAAGCCAAAGAAAGATGTATTTGAAACTAAAGATCCTGAAGTAAGCATTGATGGTAAAGAAACAAGACCTGGTGCCGAATTACTTTACAAAGTAACTTACAAGAACACAACAGGAAAAGATCAAAAAGTAGAAATAAAAGATACTATACCTGAACATACAACATATGTAGAAGGGTCAGCTAGTGATGGCGGAGTTTACAAAGACGGAGTAATCACTTGGACAAAAGATAAAAGTAGCGGCTGGAGAAACATTTGAAGTTACATTCAAAGTAAAAGTAAAAGATAATGTAAGCGGCGAAACAATAAAGAATAAGGCAAATGTATTAGAAGGAAATAACAAGTTTGAAAACAAATGAAAACAACAAATCCTGTATCTACAAAACCTGTTAAAGATGTATTTGATAGTAAAAATGATAAAGTAAGTATAGACGGTAAGGAAGTAAAAGCCGGACAAGAACTACTTTACAAAGTAACTTACAAGAACACAACAGGAAAAGAACAAAAGTTGTAATTAAAGATGCTATACCTGCACATACAAAATATGTAGAAGGTTCTGCTGATAACAACGGTGTTTATGAAAATGGAGTAATCACTTGGACAAAAGAAAAAGTGGCACCTGGAGAAACATTTGAAGTTACATTTTAAAGTAAAAGTAGATGAAAATGTAAATGGTGAAGTAATTAAGAATAAGGCAAATGTATTAGAAGGAAACAATAATTACGAAACAAACGAAACAACAAATCCTACACCTAAAAACCTGGAAAAGAAATACCTAGAACAGGATTTTGGAGCAAATACTGCATTATACACAGCTTTATTGGGATTATCAACTGTTGCACTTGGTGGATTTAGAATCAGATACAAGAAAAAGAATAATAAATAAGTTATAAACTGGTAGATTCATTTTTGATAAAGTGGATTAGAAATATTTATATTCTTAAAAATATAATAATATTTGATGAAAGAGATTGGGATGTAAAAATCCCAATCTTTTTGCTTGTTTTTGGATATACTCTAATGGGTCAAAATTCTGAAAAATAAACTTCAAATATTAATAAGACTTATGTGTAAAACAAAATGTTTTTACGTCATAGCAACTTATAAAAGTAAATCTCCTAAAGCCTCATTATAACGAGGGTTTTCTTGGTTGATGTATCTGCGATACATTTACTTTTTGTTTGAAATCAAGCAAAAGTATGAGATTTCTCCGTTTCGCTTACGCTACAGTCGAAAATGACGTATAATAGAAATTGCTTTTGATTAGTAGCTTAACGTGAGTAGTAAAATAAACATCATAATTGATAATTATTTAAAAATTTCATATAAAATAAAAACTCACGTCAAGTACTTTGAAGAGAAATACTCTAACACGTCATCTTGATTGTAGTGTAAGCGTAATGAAACTAGCCATAACTTTATTAAAAGTTGCATATAAAACAAAATAATTCACGTCAGAGTACTTTTGCAAAGAAATGATTCCTGACACGTCATCTCGACCGAAATGAGTGAAACGAATGAAGCGGAGAGATCTCATAAAAGCTCTATGCTTATGAAAAATTTTTTCATAGTCGGATTTGATTAAAGATTTGAACAATCTTTGCGTCAGACCTACTATTGATTGTTTACAAGTAAACAATCAAAGTTAGGTTAGATTGACTACACTTCACTAAGTTTCGTTTCGGTCGAAAATGACGTGTACAGGCAAATACTTCGTTTAGTGGCTAGACGTGAACGGGAAATAAACTTTATATATTATTAAAAATTATATAAAAAGTAAAAATGTTTTTATTTCGTAGTAAACACAAAAAGAAGGTATTTTAACCTTCTTTTACTCTTTTATAACGGTTTTTCTTTATTTGTCCCATATTTCTTGGGAAAATTATCCGGAGTTTTTTCCTACCTTTTTAATAATCAAAATATTTCTTTCTGAAATTTCTCCATTTTGCTCGATTTTAAAATTTAATACCTTCTCCAATTTGCAATTTAATTTTTTTAAGTGCATTTTTTTGAGGTTTCAACTTCTTCAAGATATGAAGGCTCTTTCATTGCAAGAAATAGTCCATTTACTTTTTAAAAATGGAATTGTAAATTCAAAAAGTAAAAGATAGAGAAGCAACTGCTCTTGAACTCACTATATCAAAACTTTTCTAAATCCGTCTTTTCTTCCAACTTCTTCTGCACGTCCGTGAATAGCTTTTTATGTTTTTTAAATTCAAATCTTCGATTACGATATTTAAAAACTTAATCCTTTTATTTAAGCTATCTAACATTGTTACTTTTTAAATTTTCATTATATAGTTTAAGTGGAATTGCAGGGAAACCTGCACCAGTTCCTACATCTAAAACAGTTTTATCGTCATCAAAAAGTCCAGTTTTTTTGTAAGCAATAGACAATCTAAAAATGTTTTGTATTCATAGCTTCTTCATCTGTAATAGCTGTTAAATTTATTTTTCATTCCATTCCAGAATTAATTTTTGTAAATTTCAAACTTTTCCAAAGCTATATTACTTAAAATAATATTTTTCTTTTTGAGTTAAACTTTTTAAATTATCCATTTTTCTCCTTTGAGTTTCAAGATGAATAAGCAAAACATTTATATCTGCTGGACTTACTCCTGAAATTCTACTCGCCTGTCCGACTGTTTCAGGTCTGAATTTTGCAAGTTTTTGAACTGCTTCAATTCTAAGTCCAGATAGGGAATTATAGTCGATATTTTCAAGTTTTTTTGTTTTCAAGTTTTTTTAAATGCCTCTATTTGTTGACTTTGCTTTTTCGATATAACCCTCATATTTAATCATCGTTTGAACTTGCAATTTTATCTCTCTGTCCAAAGGTTCACGTGTTGTGTCTAAATCCTTAATTATTTCATAGTCAAGTTCAGGTCTTTTTATTAAATCATAAAGGCTTACTGCAGTTTTAAGTTTCATACTTCCTAAGTTTTCCAAAGCCTTTATTTGTATTTTTCCTTTGGAGTTAATATAGAAGATTTTAGTCTATTTATTTCATTTTCAATTAAAGTCTTTTTATTTAGGCATTTTTCATAACGTTCTTTAGTGGCTAAACCTATATTATAACTCATTTCTGTAAGTCTTAAATCAGCATTATCTTGTCTTAAAGAAAGTCTGTATTCAGTTCTTGAAGTCATCATTCTATAAGGCTCATCAGTTCTTTTTGTAATTAAACTCGTCGATTAAAACTCCGATATAGGCATCACTTCTGTAAGCACAAAAGGTTCTTTTTCCTAAAATATTCATTGCTGAATTTATCCCTGCGATAATACCTTGACTTGCAGCTTCTTCATAACCTGAGCTTCGTTGATTTGACCTGCAAAGAAAAGATTTTTAATATCCTTATGTTCTAAAGTAGCTCTTAAAAATAGTTGGATCAATACAATCATATTCAATTCCATAAGCAGGACGCATTATCTTAACATTTTCAAGTCCCAAAATACTTTTTATACATCTGTTTTTGAACGTCAAGGGGAAGTGTACTGCTTACACCTTGAACATACATTTCAAAGTATCTAAACCTTCAGGTTCAATAAAAAAACTTGATGTTCATCTTTTTCGTTAAAACGTACTATTTTATCCTCAATCGATGGGCAATATCTAGGACCCTACACCATTTACAATTCCAGCATACATAGGACTTCTATGAAGATTTTGTTCAATTATCTTTTTTAGTTTCTAAAGTTGTATAAGTTAAGTAACAATCCTCTCTATGATTTCCGATATCTTTTCCCTCATTCATAAAGGAAAAATGGAATTATATTGTCATCTCCCTTTTGAATATCCATTTTTGAATAATCAATAGAATCTCTATGAACTCTTGCAGGAGTTCCAGTCTTGAAAACGTCTAAGCGGAATTCCTAAATTTCTTAAACTATCACTTAATATAAAGTGGAGCATTTCCAGTTGTTAGGACCACTTTCATAACAATTTTCTCCAATTAAAATCATAGATTTAAGATAAGTTCCTGTGCAGATGATAACTGCCTTTTGCAGGAAAAGATTTCATTTGAAGTTGTTAAAACTCCTGTTATTTCATTATTTTTCAGTTAAAATCTCCTTAACTTCTGCTTGAATTAAATCTATATTTTTCATTTTTCTAAAACTTTTTTTCATTTCAGTATGATACATTTTATCTGCTTGAACACGTAAACTGTGAACAGCTGGACCTTTTAGAAGTATTTAACATTCTGGATTGAATAAAAGTTTTATCTATATTTATCGCCATTTCTCCGCCCTAGAGCGTCTATTTCACGAACCAAATGGCCTTTTCCTGTACCGCCTATATTTGGATTGCAGGGCATATCTGCGACTGAATCCATACTTATTGTAAGAATTGCTGTCTTAAGTCCAAGTCTAGCGCTTGCAAGACCTGCTTCACAACCGGCGTGACCTGCTCCGATTACAACAACATCATATTTTTCGTCTATAAAATTTGTCATTTTTCTCCTTATTAAAAATATACATAAATATACATACTATATTTTACCACAAAATTGTAAAAATTTCATAAAAATATACAAAAAGAACTTAAAGAGTCCTTTTTGGAAATATGGGGAGAAGATTTAATTATTGATGTATCTACGATACATCGATATGAAATTTTCATACTAAAATGGAGCTTTAGAAAATTTACATAGCAGTTATATTTAACGGTTTTTATTTTTTAAGTCCTTTGAGGACTTACTATTATTTGCAAGCAAATCATAGTGTGAGATCTTCCACTTCGTTTTGCTTTTGCTCAACTACGGTCGAGATGACGTGTTAGAAAAATTCCTTTACATAGTACTATGACGTGAAAAATTTTAATTTTTATAAAATTTTAAATATTCTTTAAATTCTATTTACTTTTAACGTCTAGCTATAAAACGAAGTATTCTCCTTACACGTCATCTCGACTGAATAAGCGAAGCTGAGTGAAGTGGAGAGATCTCATACACTCTATGCTCGTGATTGAAATTTTTAATAGTTGATGTATCGTAAGATACATCCCATTGGTATCTAAACACTACAACTCCTCTAATATCTAGCTCATTTTCTACAAACTTAACTTTAAGTTTTTCTTTTGCTATTTTATAATACTCCTTTAACTGTGTCTTTCCTTTATTTTCATTTTTCTCAGCAATTTCTTTATTTTTAAATTTTCATAAAATTTGAATTCTATAACCTCTCTTTTGCTTTTTGGGGGAGAGTGGACACAATTTCTCTTATCTTTTTATTCAATTCATTTGTTTCAACTCTCTTTGTGTATCTGCATTTTCATCAACAATAAGCTCCAAAAACTTTCGATTGTCTCATCATCTTTTGTATGATATATTTTAGTATATGTCTTTTCAGTTTCTCTTTTTAAAAAAATTTTTGCATATAAAAAATTTTTAATTGATATTTTAAATAGCATTCAAGTGAAACTTTTCCACCACCTTTATAGCTCTCCAAAAGCTCCAAAATTTTTACAACTCCGTCTTGATACGCATCTTCATAACTTATGTAATTTGCAAAATACTTTTTATACTCGCTTTTAATCAAAGGGACTAAAATCTTCTATAATTTTTCTTTCTATCGTACATATTTCCTCCTGATTACCTAGATATGACGGTATTTACAGTAGTTGGGTTAAGTTTTGCTAATTCTTGATATAATTATACTACTATTTTAACTTTAAGTCAATTATAAAGTTACTAAAATTTACAATAATATTATCAAGTCCCTTTATAAGTTACTTAAATACTTGACTATAATTCATAAATATATTATTATTAATTATATTAAATAGTATGTAAGGAGAGTTGTATGAAAATAATAATAGGTAATGATCACTCTGCAGTTGAAATGAAAAATGAATTAGTAAAATTTTTAGAAGAAATGGGACATGAAGTTATAAATGTAGGAACAGATGGAACTGAAAGTGTGGATTATCCACTTTTTGGACAAGCTGTTTGTAAAAAGTTTTAGAAAAATAAAATTCTTTAGGAATTGCACTTGTGGAACAGGGAATTGGGATTTCAATAGCTTTGTAATAAAGTAAAAGGAATTCGTGCAGGTCTTTGTAGTGAAAAGTTTTTTCAGCTAGAATGACAAGAAAACATAATAATGCAAATGTTCTATGCTTAGGAGCAAGAGTTACCGGAATTGAACTTGCAAAAGACATTGTAAAAACTTTTATTGAAGAGGACTTTCGAGGGTGGTCGTCATCAAAAAGAATAGATATGTTAGAAGAAAAATAGGAGATTTTATGAAAATTGCTGTTATGGCTGTGAAAGATGGGGAAGTTTCATAGCTTGGTATTTAGATAAAATAGGAAATGAAGTTATTTTACATGGAAGAGAAACTTCAGAAAAGATGAAAAACTTTTTAGAGAATAGAAAAATAATTTTCTTGAACTTCCAAAGTCAATTTCTTTAACAACAAATATAAATGATGTTTTTGATAAAGATTTAATTATCATTTCAGTTGGAACACAAGGCTTAGAGGATTTATTAAATGAAAATAAAGCACTTTTTAAAGAGACAAAATATTCCAATTATCCTCTGTATGAAGGGAATTGAAATAAAGACAGGTTTTACTCCTACAAAAGATTGTGAAAAGATATTCTAGGAGAAAAATTACTCTGTGGTGCTTGGATTGGACCGGGACATGTTCAAGACTTTACAATGGAATCTGAATTGCATGGTAATTGATTCAGACGATAGGGAATTAGTTAAAAAATTAGTTGATTCTTTTTCAAGTAATTTAATCAGATTTTACTATGGAACCAATCTTTTGGGAATGAAATCGCAGCTTCAAAAATGTAATAGGTATCGCTGCAGGAATGCTTGACGGATTTAATTTGCTCATTAAAGGGAGCTTTGATGTCAAGAGGAACAAGAGAAATTGCAAGGCTTATTGAAAAATGGGTGGAGATAAAAGCTGCATACGGACTTTGTCATCTTGGAGATTATGAAGCTACTGTTTTTCCGAATTTAGTAATAATAGAAAATTTGCGAAAAATTTGTAAAGGGCGAAAAGTTTTGAAAAATCTTGCAGAGGGATATTTCACAACAAAGGCATTAATGGATTTATCCGAAAAAATACGATGTTGAATTGCTCTATAACAAATGCAGTTTATGAAATAATATATAATAAAAAGACCCAAAAGAAATTTTGGACAATCTTTTTAAAAGAAGTATAAAATGGAATTTTAAGGAGAAACTATGTTACCGTTAATTTTAATTTCCTTTTACTTTTTATGTCTTTTTAATATCTATCGTAGACTAACATGTATCATAAAAGTAAAGTTTACAAAAATTTACATTAATGACTCTTATAATCGCATTAGCTCTTATGCTATTTGCAGGATATAAATTAAAAATGACTTAGTGGGCTATATAATTGTTTTATCTTGGTGGCTAGCTTTACAAGCATTATAAGTGCTGGAATAAGTGAAAGAGGATTATTCACCCATGGCAATTGGTTGCAAAGCTCTACAGATGGGATAGAATAGAAGCTTTTTCTATTGAAAACAGCGGAAAGACCATAATGGTAAACTTTAAAAATCTTTAGAGACTTAAGACAAGAATACGACAAAAGCGACCTCGATAAAATCAAAGAAATCGCTAAAAAGAATAATTGATATAGAAAAATCACAAAAATACATTTTTTGTGATTTTTTTACATATTAGTGGGTATATATGACAGGTATCGCTTTGAGATTGATAGGCGAATACATTATTATATTATAGGAAGTGTAGAAAATTTGAGCTTTTGTTTATAATTAATTATTTATTACGAAATAAACCTTTAATTGTTTTTAAGCTCATTTTTATAAAAAAATTTTTTTAAGAGTAGAGCTACAATTTATGAAAAATCAAAATTATTAGTCTTTATTTTACTGTTTAGTTTTTGTAATCAATTTTTACCTAAACAAGCTCTGGCAAAACGAAGATAAACCGCCGGAAAAATAAAAATAAGGTAGTAGAAGAAAAAGGAACTTGTAGTAAAAGAGGAACTGACAAAGAAATATCGGATAATGGAAAAAGTGTAAAAAGAAGAGATGTTGAACAAACAAAATTATTTGATATTATGAAATCAGCTGTTGTCGAAAAAGATAAGTCAATAACTGTTACAACAACAATTAAAACCAAAGCAAATTTACAATGGTGCAGATGTTATTATTCTTTTGGATACATCTAAAAATGACAGAAGAATCTAAAAAAGTGCAAAAAGAAAGTATCATAGTTAAGACTCTTTAGAAGATGATATGCACAAAAATCTTAATTCAGTACGTTTAATCAGTTTTTATCGTCAAGTTAAAGATTCAGTTGAGTTAAAACCTTCAAATGTTGAACAAATGGTAGAAAAAGCATTTGAAGAAGCTAAGAAAAACACTAACTATGGTGTAGTATGCAGTTAGCTATACATAAAAGCCGAAAAATATTTTTGATAAAGAAAAATAACGGTAAGCGTCAACATATTGTACTTATGTCTCAAGGAGAAGCGACTTTCAGTTATGATATAAAAGACAAGGAAAAAGCTAGAACCACAACAGTCAGGATACTGCTGTAGGGTGAAAGTCCGTTTTTCCCATGGCCATTTTTATGTTGAAAAACATTTAAAAAGCCAATATGATTAAAGATTTTAAAGCTTTTATAAAATTGTTGAACAGACTTGGAATTCATAATTTTGATAATATAAAAAGATAACCTTGGTCTAGCTGATTATTTAAAACTTTTTGGATTGATTCTGCTTTTTGACTATATAAAACTAAAAGAATTTGAAAGCACTACTGATTCTTTCAAACTTTGATTACTCCAAGACTGTTGGAGAGGGATACCATAATCACAGTTATCAAAGAATTACTGTTGTAGTAAGGAATTTCGTTTAAAAGACTATTATGGCTGCTTTGAGAAGCAAAATAGAAAAAGAAAAAAATGCCGGAGAAGTTGAAAAATACTTAATAAAGCAACTGTAAAAGTGATTGAAACTGCAGTTAGATACTATTTTTCTACCAAAGAGAATATGATTCTATAATCACAATTTATCAGCACAAAGGCGAAGCGAAAATATGCTAAAAATAAAAATAAGTTTTTATTCCGTAAATGTTACTGATAAAAAGTGATAAGAAAAAGCGGAATTGGAAAAATATTTAAAAGATATGTCTGAAAATGGAAAACTTTTTAGATACCAATGATAGTAAATTAGCTGATAAATTTAAAGGACGTATTAAAAGAAATTTCCATGAAGATAGACTTCATAAGGATTATGAAGCTGAAAATCTTGAAAAAGACGGTAATGCTACATTCAGTAAAGGTGGAGGCTTTATATTTTCATATCCTCCCTAAAGTTAATTGGACTTTAAATGCAGAAGATATAAAAATGCTTTTGAAAAGATAAACCTTTAAAATTAGTTTATAAACTAAAACCCAAAAAGATGTAGGCACAGCTGATATCACATTAGCAGAATCTACTGCAAAATATACAGATAAATGATGATAGACAAAAAAAGTGAAGCTGCAGGAAAATTATTATTAAAAACTTCAAGATGTCATTATTGAATCAAATGTAGTTGATGAAACAGAAGATACCCAAAGCGGATCAAGCGGCTCTTTATCCTAACGGAAAGGACTTAACAATTGTTGAAGATACTAAACCGGAAGGAAATAGAAAATAATAATAAAGAAAATAATAATAAAGAAGATAACAAACAAAAACCTAATGATGTAAATAAAAATCAAAAAGGCTAAAGTTCATAAAAGAAAAATCATCTAAAAATACCTAAAACTGCAATTGCAGGATCTTCTACATTGCTATTGACAGTTGGGACTTCTAGGAATGTATATTTCAAAAGAAGAAATGGTAGATAAGATTAATTAAATAAAGAATTTAAAAAGGAGTGAAAATTTTCACTCCTTTGTTTTTATATTATTCTATTTAAAACATATGGAAAATCATATACAAGATATGTGCTCGCAACTCCGGCAACTAATCCACCGATTGTATGGCTGATTAAGGCTTTTTCCTGTTCTGCTTTTGTTCCAAGTGCATCCATCATTGCGATGTGAGTTGAGATATATCCACTCCAGCACATGCAAATTGCAGTGAATACTGCAATGTCATTTCGGAAAACTTTTTCCTACTGCTGCCATTTTTGCAACTGTTCCGATTGCTGCTCCTGTTGAGCCTAATGCAGTTATTGGGACTGCTATTGCTTCCGGAGAACTGAAACCGAATAATGGACTAAGTATGAAAGATAACTTTGACCCAATCCAAGGAAGAATACCAACACCTTCGTTAGCTGCTCCGGTATAAACCCCTTCAGCTCCCGGACCATTTGTAAGTATAATAACTAATGTACAGATTATTACAACTCCCGGAATAATTGAAAGTCCCATATCAACTCCAACTTTTCCTCCATCAAGGATAGCTTGAATAAATCTTGAACCGGCACTTCCTTCTCTAACTACTCTTGAATTTTCCGGAATTTCAACACTTGATTTTACTTCAACAAATTCAGTAGTTCCGTACATTTTTTTAGTAGCATGCATCATAAGTCTAACAGATACGATACTACCTATAACAGCTCCCAAGTTACCGATTAAAGCACTTGTAACGGCACCTTCAACATTAAGTCCCATCATTGTAGTTGTAGTGATAAGTCCCATACCGAATGCTGTTCCAAGGTTTGTAAGAGCCGGCATTTGATATTTTTTGAAATAACGTCTAAAGTTATCATCGTGAGCTAATGTTAAGATAGCCGGATTATCCGAAAGATAACAGTTTAACATGCCTAAAGAGGATGCTCGGCAAGTCATAAATAGGAGTTTTCATAATTTTTGACAGTAGCTTATTTACAAGAGCTATTACTCCGAATTCTGAGAATAGACCTGAAATTGCTCCAGCCAATACGGCAATTGCCATTAAATAAAGACATACATTCATAAGTAAATCAAAACCGTATTCATCATGGTTTTAATCATATTTATTCCGCCCATTTTTCACTCGATCAAAAATAAAAATGTTAGAAATAAAACTGAGACATAGGAAGTTTTCTAATCCAATATCTTTTGAATCTTCCAATATTCTTTTCTTCCAATTCAATATACCTCCGATAAATAACATACTGAGTTATTTTTAACATAAAAGGTATAAAAACAATGGAAAAACAGTTTTCTGAAAAATTTTTAACTAAATGTTTTTGATATATTTATTGATTATTTTTACTGATATATAATGTAGATTACTCATATTAGTGATTTGTTTTTGAAGTGCCATAACGTGAGTTATTTCATTTATATACATTATACAATTTTTATATTTCATTGAAGTTTATTTACTGTTAACGTCTGATCTATTAGACGAAAGGTATTCTCTTTATACGTCATCTTGAGCGAAGTATCACGAAGTTGTCGAAAAGATCTCATACTTTTTTGCTTTTGAGCAAAAGTAAATGTATTGAAGATACATCGATATGAAAATTTTCATACTAAATGGAGCTTTAGAAAATTTACATAGTGGTTATATTTAACTGTTTTATTTTTAAAGTCCTTTAGGGACTTACTATTATTTGCAAGCAAACTAATAGTGAGATCTCTCGACCACGCTCGAGATGACGTGTTGAGAGCATCTTCTTGCAAAGTTCTATGACGTGAATTATTTTTGTTTTCTATGCAACTTTAAACAAAGTTAGGCTAGATTGCTACGCTCTCCGGTCGAGATGACGTGTTAGGCATTTCATTGCAAAGATTCTGACGTGAGTTATTTCTTTTAATATGACAATTTTTAAATTCCATTGAGTTTATTTACTATTAACGTCTGGCTATTTGACGAAAGGTATTCTCTTATACGTCATTTCGACCGTAACGGAACGAAGCGTAGCGAAGTAGAGTGTGAGTGGAGAATCTCATACTTTTGCTTGTAAACAAGCAAAAGTAAATGTATCGTAGATACATACAACAGAAAACTTTCATTTGCAAAAAGAACTTAAAAATTTTCGTAGTTAGTATATAATTTAATATTTTTATAAGTCCTCTTAGGACTTACTATTATTTGCAAGCAAATAATAGTGTGAGATCTCCAGATATTGTATCATGTGACGTCAAACTTCACTACTTTTTGTTTACAACAAAACAAAGTTAGGGCGATTCACTCGTCGAGATGACGTGTTAGCATTTCATTGCAAAAAGATTTTGACGTGAAGTATTTAGTTTTGTATATAATTTTTAATAATATATGAAATTTGTTTACGATAATAGAACTTTATGAGTTAGAGTATATCGATGTACATCCTCGTCAGACTCATTTTTTGTCTACAAGAAACTAGTTAATATGTTTCGTGCTCGAGATGACGTGCTAGGGGCTTTTCATTGCGTAAAAGATTCTGATGTGAAACATTTAGTTTTATATATAATTTTAATAATATATGATATTTATTTACTACTATAACTTTAGGCTTTTTAATCGAAGCTTTATCCTTATAATATAAAAATCTCAACACGACTGAAATCAGCCGTTTATATTAAAAATAGTCCGAACCTATTATTAAAAGCAGTTTTGCAATTGCATAAGTAAATGTGGTACAGATATTGAAAAATCTGTTGCTTTTTATAAATGATACAAAGAAAAATAGTGAATTTGAAATCAAGAAAAATTACTTCCAAAAACTAAATACCATACTCCGCTTTTTATAATTCGAAATTACCGTTAGTATTGCTAAAATGCAGTAAAGCATTTAAAAAAATGCAATAATATATAGAAAAATTATATCTTTCTCGAAATATTCACTTGCATATTCATAGGATATTATAACTTCAAAAATACAAGTCCAAAATACAATATCATTATTAATATTGTTAGCAAACTAATTTAAGTTTACAATTTTTACAAAATGTTATAAGTTTTATGACATATAAAATCATCCCTATACAAGATAAACTTAAACCTAGAATTACATTCCTTTTTATTCTTTTTGTAAGCAAAAATATCTCCAATCCAAAAATGAAAAATTGCAAGATATATTAAAATATTATGATTTTTAAATCTTATTAGATAGAATAATGCCAATAATGGCATTTAAAAATACATTGAAAAATTTCTTTCCGTAGTCTTTTTGTAATATCATATATAAAATTACCAATGGTAAATATTGTATAAATAAATAAAATTATGTACGAAAAATTTCGAGTAATCCGTTGTTCATATTGCCTCCAAATCCCTTTAGTGTCAACTATTTTAACACAAAAACACCACTTCATACAAGTTAAAGGAATAACAGATAAACCTTTATCCCCCTTTTTAGAAAAATTTTTATTATATAAGTGTAAGGCTTACAAAATAAATAAAAAGGAGAAAAAGATATGGCTAAAAAGTATTTAAAAGGTTAGTTTTAATCTTGCTAATTCTAAAAAGAGAAGTGTGACTGTTAAAAACGTTCAAAGTGAATCTTCTGATGAAAATTTAAAGAAATTAGGAGAATTCGTTGAAAAATTTATTGATCGGTACAAAAAAAGAAACAATTAAAGTCGTAGAAACAACTTTAGAATAGGAGGTAAAGTATGAAGAGACATTGAGTATGACTCTAATATTAGAAGATGGGGAAAAATATGGCATTTACAATTTCAAATATAAAAATATGTCAGCAGATGAAGCTACTGATATTATAAAAACTTTTGATTATAAGTCAGTTTTGGCTAAAAGATAATTTAAAAAGTTACAGGAATTAAAAAGGCTAATATTATTTCAACAAGCTATGAAGAAAGTAATAGTATCTAGTGAAAGACCTTGGCTCTTTTTACTTAAAGATAGAGGTAAAAATGGAAAATATAATTTGCAAGTATTTCAAATGTAGGCTTTCCTGTTGTTCTGTCCGTATTTTTATTGCTTAGATTTGAAAAGAAGATTGACGAACTTACAAAGGCTATAAATGAATTAGTTGTTAAACTTAAATAGAGTTTTATGATAGATATTGAAAAAGGCTATAAAGTGGTTTGAAAACAGAAAAGGCAAGGTTTCTTATTCTATGCAAAATAGGAATGGATCTTCCAGTTATGATTGTTCATCTTCCTATATTATGCACTTAGGAGTGCAGGGGCAAAAAGCAATGGTTGGACTATTGACACAAAACACGAACATTCATGGCTTACAGAGAACGGTTTTGAAAAGATAACAGATAATCTTCCTTGAATGCCAAAAAGAGGAGATATTTTTATCTGGGGAAAAAAAGGAAAATAATAGCGCAAGTTTTGGACATACTGGAATTTTCATTGACGAAAACAGAATTATTCACTGTAATTATTCTGCAAATGGAATTTCTGTGGATAATCATGATAAACTATGGGTTTATGCAGGCAGACCGCATTATTTTTGTATATAGATTAAAAAGAATTTCAAAGATGAAGGAGAATATATGGAGCTTTTTGGATATAAAGAGTAAAGATTAAAGGCTATCTATTCAATCGATAGCTTTGCCTTGGTTTTGTGAAGATAAAGAGTATGATTGGAAACGACACAAAAATCATCAAGGAGAAGAAGTAACTTTAACTCGAAAATGGGGAAGTTACTATGTAAAGGAATTAAAGGGTTGGTTGATTACAGAGCTTTTATAAATGAAAAGCTATAAGAGAAGTTGCGAAAAGAAGTCATTCAAGGAAACTGGGGCAATGGAGAATTAAGACGTGCAAGACTTGAAAATGCAGGATACAATTATGATGAAGTACAAAAGGAAGTCAACAGATTATTAAAAAGTAAATAGTTTTATATTATAAAAGACAATTAATGGAGGGTTACCATTAATTGTATTGTGAATATGAGTTTTAATTTCAACAAAAAGCTTCATTTGCAAAAAGAACTTAAAAATTTTCGTACTGTGTACTATTAATATATGATTACATAGTATATAAGTCCTTTGGGACTTACTATTATTTGCAAGCAAACATAGTGTGAGATCTCTCGACTACGCTCGAGATGACGTGTTAGGGTATTTAATTTCAAAGTGCGCATAACGTGAGTTATTTTTTATAATATACAATTTTTAAATTTTATTGAAGTTTATTTACTGTTAACGTCTAGCTATTGGACGAGAGTTATTCTCTTTATACGTCATCTTGAGCGGAGTGTAACGAGTCGAAAGATTCATACTTTTGCTTGTAAACGTAGAAAGTAAATGTATCGTAGATACATAATAAATCTTGTTTTAGATTTCTTTCGAAATACTATTGCCTGTAAACAAACAAATAGTCGAGATGACGTGTTGAGAACTTTTCATTTACAAGGTGCAGTGACGTGAAACATTTTGTTTTTCATTATATCCATAATTTCGAATACAAGAAAGGGTTAAGCTTTTTACGAAACAACAAAAATATTTTTACTTTTCTATAAATTTAATGTATAATATAGATGTACGTAATAATAATTATTCATAAATGTATTTAGGAGGTTTGTTATGTGTACTACAATTCTTATAGGTAAAAAAGCAAGTTATGACGGTTCAACTTTGGTTGCCCGTATTGAAGATTCTTCAGCGGGAATGTTTAAATCAAAAATTTATCGTTGTTGAGCCTAAGGATCAACCGATTCATTATAAATCTGTTCGTACAGATTGTGAAATTGAATTGCCTAAAAATCCTATGCGTTATACTTGTCTTCCAAAATGTAAAAATGGCGTGGAGTTTGGGGAGCTTGTGGTGTTAATGAAAAAAATGTTTCAATGACTGCAACAGAAACTATTACTACAAACGAAAGAGTTTTGGGAGCAGATCCTTTAGTAGAATTTGAACCGCGCATTATAAAAAAAGGTGGAATAGGTGAAGAAGATTTTGTTGTAATTACTCTTCCTTATATAAATAGTGCTAAAGAAGGTGTTGAAAGACTTGGTGCATTAATAGAAAAATATGGAACTTATGAAAGTAACGGAATTGCTTTTTCAAGATGTTGATTCTATTTGGTGGTTTGAAACAATCGGCGGTCATCACTGGATAGCAAGAAGAGTTCCTGACGAGGTTTATGTTGTAATGCCAAATCAATTCGGACTTGATCATTTTGATTTTTGAAGATGCTTATGGAGCAAAAAGAAGAATTTATGTGTTCATCAGATTTGAAAAGAATTTGTTGAAGAAAAAATTTCCTTGACCTATCTACTGATATGTCTCTTGAAAAACTTCTTGATGATTTTGAAGAAGGTTTTGATCATGATGAAGATGAAGACTATAAAGAACCTTTCAATCCGAGAGTTGCTTTTGGAAGTCATTCCGATGCGGATCATACTTATAATACACCTCGTGCTTGGGTAATGCTAAGATATTTTAATCCAAATACTTTTCGATTGGGATGGTGAAGATGCTGAATTTAAGCCACATAGTGATAATCTTCCTGGTGCATGATTCCTGAAAAAGAAGATTACAATAGAAGATGTTAAGTATATTATGTCTAATCACTATCAAGGAACTCCTTATGACCCATATCTAAAGAATGGAGATTTATCACAAAAGGGTAAATTTAGACCTATAGGCATAAATCGTAATGATGTTTTGGCTTTGGTTCAAATAAGACCTTATATGCCTGAAGAAATTAGAAGTATTGAGTGGTTATCCTTCGGTTCAAAATGTATTTAATGCAATAGTTCCCATATTATGCAAAATATTACAAAAAACACCTGAATATTTGGAAAAATACAACTCTTACTCCTTCAACAGATAATTTCTATTGGATAAATCGTATTATCGGAGCACTTTTATGATGCGCATTTTCCATCAACTGCTTCTCATGTTGAAAGATATCAAAATGCAGTTCAATCAAAATGTCGTACATTCTTGAATAAATATGATAAAGAATTTTTTTGAAAAAAACAAATCAAAGATAAAGAATGTTCACGAATTTTTTTAGAAAAAGCAAATGATGAGATAACAGATTTTGTAAAAGACCAAACAAATGATTTGCTTTGATAAAACACTTTTCACAGCAAGTTGTGAAATGAAAAACGGATTTTCAAGATCAGATGCTTAAAAGACTTTAATATTAAAAATTGCCGTCAGAAATGACGGCTTTTTGTGTTGAAATATACTCTTTTAAATCAGTCTTTAAAATTTTTACTTAAATTGAAAAATATGGTAAAATATGTAGAGCTATACTAAAAAGGAGAAGAAATGAGTATTTTTAACTGTAAAAAAATTTGAGCCACAGCTTTTGGTGGTCGTCAAATACTTAAAGATGTAAATTTTTAGACTTTTTAAAAGGTGAACATATAGGACTTGTTGGATCCAAAATGGAGAGGGTAAGAGTACCTTTTTAAATCTGGTTACAGGAAAAACTTGAAGCTGAAGAGGGAAAGTATCGAATGGGCAAAGAGAGTAAGAATTGGCTACCTTGACCAACATTCTGTAATTGGTGTGATATGACTGTTCGTGATGTTTTAAAAATCAGCCTTTTTCATATCTTTTTGAAGTTGAAAGTGAATTAAAATGATATTTATATGAAAAATGGGTGAATTATCAGGGTCAAGAACTTGACAATATAATGCTTGATGCAGCTGAGCTTCAAGAATTACTTGAAACGAATGATTTTTATATGATTGATTCCAAGATTGATGAAATTGCTCATAATATGGGAATTAAAAGAATGGCTTGATAGACCTGCTTTTGACCTTTCAGGTGGACAACGTTCAAAGATTTTACTTTTGCAAAAATTGCTTTTTAGAAAAGCCTGATATTTTAGCTTGATGAGCCTACTAAACTATTTGGACGAGGAGCTATAAATTGGCTTAGAAGATATTTACAAAAATTATGAAAAATGCCTTTATTTTTTAATTTCATGATATTTCATTTTTAAATTCTGTAATTAATTTGATTTATCATGTTGAAAATTGTGAAGTAAATAGATATGTTGGAGATTATGATGAGTTTTTAAGACTTAAAGAGTTGAAAACAAAGACAAATTGAAGCGGCTTATAAAAAACAACAACAGGAAATTCAAGAACTTGAAGATTTTGTGCAAAAGAAATAAGGCTAGAGTTGCTACTAGAAATATGGCGATGTCGAGACAGAAAAAACTTGATAAAATGGAAAAGATTGAGCTTGTAAGAGAAAAACCAAAAGCCTGAATTTTATTTTTGAAACAGCTCCTTCTACAAGCAGATTAATTTTTGAAACAGAAAATTTGGTAATAGGTTATGATAAACCGATTAGTAAAGCCTTTAAATCTTCGTATGGAAAGAGGAGATAGAATTGCTATCGTAGGAGCGAACGGACTTGGTAAGACAACTCTTGTAAATACAATTCTTGGAAATGTTAAAGCTATTTCAGGTTCTGTTTCTTTCGGTCAAAACTTAGCAATAGGATATTTTAAACAAGAAGAGCATTACGACAATAACAATATTTCTATTGATGAGATGTGGGAGAAATTTTCAAGTTGGGAACAATTTAAAATTCGTGCTGCTCTAGCAAAATGTTCCTTACAACTATGTCATATCGAATCACAGATGAAAGTTTTTAAGTGGTGGAGAACAGGCAAAGGTAAGACTTTGTAAGATTTTTAAATGAAAAGACAAATATACTAATGCTTGATGAACCTACAAACCATCTTGATCCGGAGTCAAGGAAGAATTAAAAAGAGCCTTTAAAGAGAATACAAGGGTGAATTTTTTAATCTCTCACGAAAAAGGACTTTATACAGATATAGCGACAGAAATTTGGAATATGGAAGATTTTTCATTATTGTAGTTAATAGATTCAGCAATTGAGGTTAGAGAATAAATTTTTAAAATGTATTCTCTAACTTTTTTATGAACAAAAATTCTTTTTAAAAATAGCTGAAATTTCGTTTTTGTAATTTTTAAATCAAATTTCTTTAATAATTATTAATTAATTGAGTTAGAACAAGTTGTTTTTTTATAAATATAACATATATATTGATAATTGAAATTAATTTAAACTTTTTGTTAGAGGTTAGAGTAGACATTAAATGCCAAAATATGGTATAATAAAAGTGATTTTGTATCTTATGATAAAATTATATTTATTTAATCATAAGATTAATTAGATGAGCAGAATTATAATTAAATATATATAAAAGATTTTTATTGAAAATTTATTACTTATGGAAGGAGAACGAGAAAGTGAAGAAAAAGAAATCATTAATAAGATTATATCAATATTGACTATTTTTGCATTGATTATACCGATTGCATCTCAGTTAAACACGGACCCTGTTAAAAGGGATAGAAGTCAATGCAGATAGTACTGAATTGGATAAAGCTGTAAAAGACGGCAAGGCTTCCGGGCGACATTACAGAAGACCCAAAAACAAGATAAAGGCTCTGTAAAGTTCAAATGCAGAAGCCAATACTAAGTTGGCTGAAATTAGCTGCTGACTATAAGGCTCAAGTTCAAAAATTAAAGCTAGAAAAGTCAAAATGGATGATTATAATGCCAAAAAGCTAAATATGATAAAGAAAAAGAAAAAAATATGACAAGGACTTGGCTAAATATAATGAAGATTATGAAAAAGTACCTAAAAAGATTATGAAGACTTTAAAAAGCAATATGATGAAGAAAAAAGAAAATGGATAGAAGCATTAAGAAGAATATAAGAAACACAAAAGATGAGGAAGGATACTATCTTCTCCATATGCTAAGACTCTTGTATATGATTCAGAACCGGATGCAGAACTAACTCTATCTGATAATCAAGGAAGTTATATTACTAAAAAGGCAGTTGATACTGCATTTGGAAAAACAGCTAAATATGCTAGCATATGTTATGCAATTGGATGATATGAGTGTCAAAAGAATTGGAAGCTGCAGGAGAATTACAAATAAGATGGAATTATATGGAAATTTCGACGATAAAAGCTTCATGGAAAAACTAATGTCAGTGAAAATGGTACTGTAAAATGGGCAACAGTTCTACTACAAAAAGACAAAGCCTGTAACAGCTACATATACAAATCTTAAAAAGACTTATTACAACAGTAAAAGATTTTCCAAAATAGTATTTAAATATACTGTAACAAGGATTCAGCTTTTAAAAACAGGAAGGCGTGGTTAGGGGTATATTTACAGATCCGACACTTAGAGTGTTTGCATCTGCATATACGGGAGAAGATGAAAAAGATACCTCAATTTTTGTTAAAAATGAATTTACATTTTATGATCAAGACGGAAAAGAAGTTGAATTTCAAGATGCACTGATGTCAGTTGCATCTCTTAACCGTGAATATAATTCCATAGAGCTTGCCAAAGATTATAAGGCAGGACAATTTGTAAAAATTACCGGTTCAACAGTAGGTGAGGATAAAGCTCGTAATTTGATTTATGCGACTGAAAGCTTGAACTTCAAGCAAGGTGAAGGCGGTTGTAAACATACTATGTATAAACGTGATAGTGAACCCGGTTCAGGTTGGGATACAGCAGACGCACCGAACTCATGGTATGGGGCTGGTGTAGTTAGATTACAAGGTAAAAATAATCAAATTACATTAGGTGCAGCTTCGGTTTCAAAAATTTTAGATCCTCCAGATTATGGTATAACTGTTCCAGGTAAAGACAATAAAGATGGTAAAAAGCCTAATATATGGTATTCATTAAACGGAAAAGTTCGTGCTATTGGTATTCCTGAAATAAAGGCAAAGGAACCTAATAAGCCGGTTAAACCTACACCACCGGAAGAACCGCAAAAACCGGAAACAAAAATAACTTATCATCACAGTGTATTTTATGTAAAATCACAAGTAGAAAAGAAAGCGCTCAATGAAAATAATAAAGATATAGACAATAGTACGGTAAAAACAGGATCAGTAGTAAACTTTGAATTAAATACATCTGATTTTCCAAAAGGGACACGAAAAGATAGAATCCTTAGTATTTACTGATACATTACCTAAAGGTTATGAATTGAGACTTAGATGGAACAAAAAGCAAAAGAATTCCGATTATGATGTAGAATATACTAAGGAAACCAGACTTCTTAAATTCACAGCAAAGACGAGTTTATTAGAAAAATAAATAATGATCTTACAAAAGATGCAAAAGTTCCATCACCTAAAATCACAGGAAAAGTAACAAAAAGAAGGAACAAAATACGAAAAATAAATTTAAAGTTACTATAAATAATGTTTATAATGTGGAATCAAAAACCTGTTAAGGTTTATACACCGACTGAACCGAAAAAGATGTTTTTAAAGGTAGTGATATTACAAGTATTGACAGTAAGATTGTAGAAGCAGGACAAGAATTGCGATATGAAATCACTTACAAAAATACTACCGGAACTAAAACAAAACCGTAACTATAACTGACAAAAATTCCGCAGTATACAAAAATTCGTTTCTGCAGATAATGACGGAACAGAAAATGGCGGTACTGTTAAATGGGTTAAAGAAGTAGAAGATGGTAACTCTATAACTGTTAGTTTTAAAGTAAAAGTTGATGATGACGTAAATGGCAAACCAATTGACAATATATCTCATGTTAAAGATGGATTTAATGAGTCAGATACAAATGAAACTCATAATCCAACACCTACAAAACCTAAAAAAGAAGTATTTGACAGTAAGAATGATAAAGTAAGTATCGACGGAAATGAAGTAAAAAGCAGGACAAGAATTGCTTTACAAAAGTAACTTACAAGAATACAACAGGAACAAAGCAAACTGTAACAATAACTGATAAGATTCCGGAACATACAACATTTGTTTCTGCAGATAATGACGGAACAGAAAATAGCGGAACTATTAAATGGGTTAAAGAAGTAGAAAATGGAGACTCTATAACAGTTAGCTTTTAAAGTAAAAAGTAAATGATAATGTAAATGGTCAAAAGATACTAAACAAAAGCGAATGTAGTTGATGGAAATAACAAGTTTGATACAAACGAAACAACAAATCCAACATCAACAAAACCTAAAAAAGATGTTTTTGATAGTAAAGATGATAAAAGTAAGTATTGATGGAAACGAAGTAAAAAGCCGGACAAGAATTACTTTACAAAAGTAACTTACAAAAATACTACAGGCAAAGACCAAAAGGTTGTAATAAAGGATAAAATTCCTGAACATACAACTTATGTAAAAAGGATCAGCTAGCAACAAAGGCGTTTACAAAGACGGTAGAAATCACTTGGACTAAAAGAAAAAGTAGCCGACGGAGAAATATTCGAAGTTACATTTAAAGTAAAAAGTAAATGACGATGTAAACGGCGAAAAAGATATTAAATAAAGCAAATGTAGTTGATGGAAACAACAAATTTGATACAAATGAAACAACAAATCAACATCAACAAAACCTAAAAAGATGTTTTTGATAGTCAAAATGATAAAATAAGTATCGATGGAAACGAAGTAAAAGCAGGACAAGAACTACTTTACAAAATTACTTATAAAAAACACAACAGGAACAAAGCAAACTGTAACAATAACTGATAAGATCCCAGAACATACAACATTTGTTTCTGCAGATAATGATGGAACAGAAAATAGCGGAACTATTAAGTGGGTTAAGGAAGTAGAAAATGGAGATTCTGTAACAGTTAGCTTTAAAAGTAAAAAGTTAATGATAATGTAAATGGTCAAAAGATACTAAACAAAAGCAAATGTCAGTTGATGGAAATAACAAGTTTGACACAAACGAAACAACAAATCCAATATCAACAAAACCTAAGAAAGATGTATTCAGTCCTAGCGATGATAAAGTAGTATAGACGGAAATGAAGTAAAAAGCAGGACAAGAACTACTTTACAAAGTAACTACAAAGAACACAACAGGCAAAGAACAAAAAGTTGTAATAAAGGATAAAATTCCCTGAATATACAACTTATGTAGAAGGATCAGCTAGCAACAAAGGCGTTTACAAAGACAGTAGAAATCACTTGGACTAAAGAAAAAGTAGCAGATGGAGAAACATTTGAAGTTACATTCAAAGTAAAAGTAAACGATAATGTAAACGGCGAAAAGATTCTTAACAAAAGCAAATGTAGTTGAAGGAAACAACAATTACGATACAAATGAAACAACGAATCCGACACCTACAAAGCCGGTCAAAGATGTTTTTGATAGTCAAGATGATATAGCTCAAGTCAGTTATTTAGAGATGACAGGATAAGTATTGACGGGAAACGAAGTAAAAAGCAGGACAAGAACTACTTTACAAAGTAACTTACAAGAATACAACAGGAAAAGAGCAAAAGGTTGTAATAAAGGACAAGATACCTGAACATACAACTTATGTAGAAGGTTCTGCAGATAATGATGGAGTTTACAAGGATGGAGAAAATTACTTGGACTAAAGAAAAAGTAGCAGATGGAGAAACATTTGAAGTTACATTTCAAAGTAAAAGTAAATGACAATGTAAACGGCGAAAAGATTCTTAAACTAAAGCAAATGTAGTTGAAGGAAACAACAATTACGATACAAACGAAACAACAAATCCAACATCAACAAAACCTGTAAAAAGATGTTTTTGACAGTCAAAGATGACAAAAGTAAGTATTAGATGGAAACGAAGTAAAAGCAGGACAAGAACTACTTTACAAAGTTACTTACAAGAATACAACAGGAAAAGACCAAAAAGGTTGTAATAAAAGGACAAGATACCTGAACATACAACTTATGTAGAAAGGTTCTGCAGATAATAGTGGAGTTTACAAAGATGGAGAAATTACTTGGACTAAAGATAAAAGTAGCCGATCGGAGAAACATTTGAGTTACATTCAAAAGTAAAAAGTAAATGACAATGTAAACGGAGAAAAGATTTTAAATAAAGGCGAATGTAGTTGATGGAAAGCAACAAATTTGATACAAATGAAACAACAAATCCAACACCTACAAAACCTGATGAAAAGATGTATTCAGTCCTAGCGATGATAAAGTAAGTATAGACGGAAATGAAGTAAAAAGCAGGACAAGAACTACTTTATAAAGTTACTTACAAAGAAATACTACGGAAAAAGATCAAAAAGTATGATAAAAGGACAAGATACCTGAACATACAACTTATGTAGAAGGGTTCTGCAGATAATGGTGGAGTTTACAAGGATGGAGAAATTACTTGGACTAAAGAAAAAGTAGCAGATGGAGAAACATTTTGAAGTTACATTTAAAGTAAAAAGTAAATAACAATGTAAATGGCGAAAAGATTTTAAATAAGGCGAAATGTAGTAGATGGAAATAACAAGTTTATGACACAAACGAAACAACAAATCCGACACCTACAAAACCGGTCAAAAGATGTTTTTGACAGTCAAGATAACAAAAGTAGTATTGATGGAAACGAAGTAAAAAGCAGGACAAGAACTACTTTACAAAGTTACTTACAAAAACACAACAGGAAAAGAACAAAAAGGTTGTAATTAAAGGACAAGATACCTGAACATACAACTTATGTAGAAGGTTCTGCAGATAATGGTGGAGTTTACAAAGACGGAGAAAATTACTTGGACTAAAGAAAAAAGTAGCAGATGGAGAAACATTTGAAGTTACATTTAAAGTAAAAGCAAATGACAATGTAAACGGCGAAAAGATTTTAACAAAGCAAATGTAGTAGATGGAAACAACAAGTTTGACACAAACGAAACAACAAATCCGACACCTACAAAACCTGTAAAAGATGTTTTTGACAGTCAAGATAACAAAGTAAGTATTGATGGAAACGAAGTAAAAGCAGGACAAGAATTACTTTATAAAGTTACTTACAAAAATACAACAGGAAAAAGAACAAAAAGTTGTAATAAAGGACAAGATACCTGAACATACAACTTATGTAGAAGGTTCTGCAGATAATGGTGGAGTTTACAAGGACGGAGAAATTACTTGGACTAAAGAAAAAGTAGCAGATGGAGAAACATTTGAAGTTACATTTAAAGTAAAAGTAAATGACAATGTAAACGGCGAAAAAGATTTTTAAATAAGGCGAATGTAGTTGAAGGAAACAACAATTACGATACAAATGAGACAACGAATCCGACACCATTAAAGCCAAGACCGGTAATACTAAAAACAGGATATGCAGTTAATACAGCATTATATACAGTACTGTTAGGATTATCAACAGGAGCACTTGGTGCAATAAAAATCTAGATATAAAAAAGAATAAGAAATAAATTCTTACAAAATTAAATATTTGATGTTGAAAAAGATTGAGAAGTAAAAAGCTCAATCTTTTTGTGAAAAATTATAAAAAAATGAGTGAAAAAAATATAAAAATAATACAAAATTTTATCATGTTTTCAAATACAATCTTTTAGTAGTATTACTAATTGACAATTAGGACTTTTTATAGTATATTTAAGATAGTTATTCTTTGCAGAGAATAAAGGATACAAATAAGGAGTGATTTTATGAAAAAGAAGTTATTGTTAATGTTAATGGTAGGGTCGATAATTCTACCAAGTGTTGTATTTTGGGGTAGTCAAAACACGAAGTTGTTGCAGAAAAAGGAACAAACAGTTAATTTGAATGTCGTTCCACATGTAAATGGACATAAGTTAAAAAGATTTTTTTCTAAAATTGATGTAGATGCTTTAAAAGTAGGTGTTAGTTATTTTGATTCTACATATAATGAAATTAAGTTATTTTCTGAACAAAATGATAAAAAAATTTAGTTATAAGAAAAATCCTAAAAATACTCAAGGGGTTATGTTATACGCAAATAATCAGGAAGAAATTAATGAGTATGGAGTTAGAGTTAAGAGTGCGGACTTTTAATTACTATAATGGAAAGACAGTTCCGATATTTGAAAGTATTGATAATGAAGATCCTCATTACTTAAACACAAAGGAAGATAGCTATTTAGGATAAATTATGAATTAAAATATGATTTAAAACTTAATTTTGAAAATGAAGAATTTGCAAAGAATGTGGAAATTGAACTTTTAGATCATGATAATAGACATGTGGATATTCAAAAAGAAATTAAAGGAAATTCAGTTATTATCAAAAATATTGAATATAATCCTGTTAAGTCTTCTTTAAAAATTAAAAATTGGACAATAAAGTATTTAAGCTTAAATCAAATGAAAATGCATCTGCTAATGAACAAAGAGTCTAATGTTTTTTATGTTAACTCCTAGTTTTAAAAAAATAAAAAGTTAATGCTGAAAAACATTTAGAAGTATCTGTAGATTTAGAAGAATTCAAAAAGGAAGTTTCAAAACCTTTAAATATTCCTGATAAAGCTTTTAGACAAGAAATTTATAAACAAAATTTTGAAATTTTATAAACATATTCCTGCAGATGTTGATGAGAACAAGGCAAAAGGCTAACTTTGATATTTATGAATCACAAGTGGAATATATCAAAAAGTTAATGATTGCAGAAAATGTTGATGCAACAGGTGTTGAAAAATTAATTAATGTAAATATTTTTAGAAGTAAAAGGAAAAACACAATAACTTTAATTTCTCTACATTCAAAAACTTGAATATTTAGATATAAATAAAGTTGGGATTGAAAACTTTTAGATGTTAGTGCTTTAGAATATTTGAAATCAATAAAAAGCAAATGACAACAATCTTAAAGAAATTAAATTTAATCTTACAAATAAGATTGAATGGTTAGATTTAAAGGAAATAATTTTACAAATGGATTAGATTTTCACAAAAATTAACTTCTCTTAAACACCTTGATTTGTCAGATCAAAAAGAAAGTTAAAAATATTGATATTACGCCACTTGTAAATCTTACTGAACTTAAACTTGAAAGACATAATTTGAAGAAGTTGGATCTTTCTAAAAATACAGAACTTTTATCTTTATCTTTAGATAATAATAAAGAAGATGATATGGGTCTTACAGAAATTGATTTAAGCAATAATAAGAAGCTAACGGCAATTTATCTTAAAGAAAACAAATTATCTGAATTAAAACTTAAAAATTTATTATTATCCGGATTGAATATTCATGGAAACAGATTGACTACTATTGATTTATCAACTGTTGAATTTAAAAGATTATTCATATTTCGATTCAATCCAAAGAGTAAAATATAAAACAAATAATCTTACTAAAATTGATATGAGTAAAATTGTAGGAAAAGAAAATTTAGATAAAGGTTAAAGTTGATGAAAAAGATACAAATCTTTCTTATGACAAAAATACTGGAATTTTAAATATAAGTTCAAATAATCCAAAAGAGTTTTAAATATATTTACAATACCGGAAACAGTGGAACATTCAGTGCTATGGTTGTACAAATGTTGAGTTGGAATTAGATGAAACAAATCCGAAGTCAATAAAGAAGCTCTACAAAAAGCAGTTGAAAAAGCAAAAGACCCTGAAACAACAAAGGGCAAAACTGAAGAATCAATAGAGGTAATGAATAAAGTTCTGAAAAAGGCTGAAGAAATTTTTGCAAAAAGCTGATGCAACACAAGAGGAAGTTAATAAGGCAGAAGAAGAATTGACAGCTTCAATAAATAATCTAAAAGACAAACCAAATCTTCCAAAAGTTGAAAAAGTTGAACTAAAAATGAAGACGGTTCAATAGTTGTAACAGGAGATACCAATACTTTGAATAAAGATTGGAAAGTCTTAACAAAGGGAGTAAATCCAAGTGAATTAGTCGGAAAAGAATATGATGCTGATGATATAAATTTGAAAGATGCAAATAACGGAGAAAACTCAACCAAGAGGCGAAGTTACCGTTACAATTAAAGTAAAATTAAAGGTAGAAAAATTATATCATATAGACGGTGGATTAAAAGAAATTCCATTCACTTATGAAAAATGGAAAGATAACTTTTAAAAACAAATCATTTCAGCGTTTATGCAGTAGTTTATGGAGATAAGCAAGAAGATAACAAGAAGCCTGATAATGATAATAGCAAACAGGGTAGTAATAATAAATCCGGAAAAGATGCTGGAAAGAGTAAAAATTCAATTAAGAAAAACAAACTTCCAAGAACAAATATATCAGGCGGATTGAGTTATATGATAACTTCAATCTTAGCTTTAGAGTAGCCGGAGCTGTTGGATATAAGAAAAATATTAAAAAAATTTTAAGGTATTTAATATAGAGGTTGGGAAAATCCCAACCTTTATTATTTTGTATAAATTTTTAAATAATATTTGAAGTTTATTTACTATTAACGTAAAAAGCCATTGAGCAGAGATTTCTTTTTATACGTCATTTCGACCGAACGAAGCGAAGCTGAGTGTAGTGGAGAAATCTCATATTTTACTTTTCTACAAGCAATAGTAGGTCTGATGCAAAAAGATTGTTCAAATCTTTGATTTGAGTACAATCGACTGTGGGAATCTCATGCAGTTTTGCTTTTTCTACAAATAGTGTTATTTTTGTATAAAAATTTAAAAATTTTTAATAGTAAAATTACCATTTTCAGATAAATTGAATAACAACATAATTTTTTAGTTGCATGTTTATTCGAATTATGATATAATGAGTTATAATATAATGCGGCGCAAATGATGTTGTATTATGTTTTTAAATAAAATATTAATAAATTTATTTGGTTTGAGGAGGTATTAAAATGAAAAATTTATTTCTGGAGTTTTGACTTTAATGTTAATTTCAGTTTTGCTCGAAAGTAAGTTTTGCAGAGGAAGAAAGGCAAAGTCAGAAACTGTTAGCAAAAAGAAGTTGCTAAGACTGAAAAAGATTCAGAAAAAGTAGAGAAAAAGTAGAAAACAAGAAGTTAAGATTGAGAAAAAGTAGAAGAAGGAGCTAAAAATCTGAAAAAGTTGTTCCTGCTAAGGTTAAAAAGAAGAAAAAAATCAATAAAATACGTTTAACTGACGGTTATAAGGTTATTTATGTATTCAGGTCAATAACTAATAATAGGGAATTACCGGATGAAGTAAAGGCATTAAAAACCTGTAGATAAAAACGGATGTTGGTAATGGAGAAAGATTGTTCTTCCAAAATTCGCTGATGTAAAAAGTAGCAGACGGAACTTGAAATTTGTAAATTGGAAGACACCAAAAGGTAATGGTTTTGAGTAGTTGTAGAAAATGAAGTTATGGTTAATGGTGAAGATTTGAGATTAGAAGGCGAATGGATATTTGAAAAATAAACCTGTACCTGAAAAATATAATGTAACATTTGAGTTTAAATCAGTAACTGATGGCAAAAATTACCTCAAGAAGTTTTTAGACAAAAACCTGCAAACAAATCAGATGTAGTTGCCGGAACAGATATAGTACTTCCAGAATTTGCTGATGTAAAAGTGACAGATGGAACTTGGAAATTTAGAAGGTTAGCAAAGCAAAAAGATAAAAATTTTGATGTGATAGGTAAGGTCAAGTTGATAATGAAGATTTACGTTTAGTAGGTAAATGGAAATTTGAAGAAGATAAAAATGTGAAACCACAAAAACCAAATCCAAAGCCACAACAAAAACCACAACAAAAACCGTTAAAGCCATTAAAACCACAAAAACCTAAAGTAAAAGTACAAAAAGGTAGAATGTTACCGAAGACAAATGTAGAGAGTGCATTTTTCTATGTATTACTTGCGTTAGCGGAATAGGTGGAGCATATATTGCAAAGAAAAAGATAATGAATAAAAGGATAAAAACAGAGAGTTTTTAGCTCTCTATTTTTGTGTTTAAGTAAAAATTCGGTATTTCCAAACCTTTTAATTTCGTTTTTAAAATTACTTGATTTTTAATTTTTTTCCAATGTATTTCTCACAAGAGGAATTAAAAGCAATAATATAGTTATAAAGCCCTCTGTTCCGATATATGAAAAAATTATACCAAATTGAGTAAAAACAACGGATTCCAACCTTTAGAGCGTAAGAACTGAAGAACACATATCCGGAAAACACTGCAAAGATAAATCTTCCTGTAATTGCTATAAGGTAAGCAGGAATTAATTTATCTTTTTGTTTGCGAATAATCCGCTAAGTCCAAGAGAACCAAATGCTAAAATATAGTCAATAATTGCTTGAACGGTGTATAGACTTCAGGTTTTATCAATAAATTTAAAAGTCCGAAAAGTTATACCTGCTATAAGCCCTACTCTAAGACCGAACATATAACCTATAAAAACTACAAAAATCATTGAAAATAAAGTTATACTTCCTCCTTGTGGCAAGCTTAAAAACTTTTATTTGATTTGCACTAATTCCAAGTGCCAATAAAATGGCTGAATAGGTTAGTGCTTTTTGAGAAAATATTTTTTTCATCTCTTCAAAAATAAAAGACGAAAAATAAAAAACGCAAAGGAAATTAACAATATAATAGTTGTTTTTCCTCCTGTTGCTGAGAAAAATTTCCCAAAATTTTCCATAAAAAACCTCCTAAGATATCTCACTAGAAAGTCCATATTAAAAAGACTATTCAACTTCCCTACGTCAGTATTATCTGAATCAGGTACAAAGGGTATTTTCAGCTTAACAGCACCCTCTAGCGAATAAAAAAATATTTTTGTATTTATATACTCTAATTTCCTACCCATTTTTTATTTATTAAACATAGTGTATTATTGAGTAAATTGTATAAAAAGTGATATACTTTAATCATAAAAGTTTTTAAATTAAGGAGATATTATGAAAAAAATATTAAATTTAGCTCATAGAGGTTTTTCCGGGAAAATTTCCCTGAAAATACAAAAATTGCTTTTTTTAAAGGCGATAGAACATTGTGATTGTGACGGATTTGAAACTGATGTTCATATGACAAAGGATAAAAACTTGTAATAATTCATGATGATACTGTTGATAGAACTTGCTCAAATGGAAGTGGCTTTATCAAGGATTTGACTTCAAAAGAGCTCTTACAAATGGAATTCGGTTCACATAAAGGAAGTGAATTTTTAGGAGAAAAATTATATTTTTTTAGATGAGCTTTTACAAATTGTAAAGGATAACAAACTTTTCGTAAATTTGGAGCTTAAGAATAACTATGTTTTTTTATTATGGACTTGAAGAAGCTGTTATCAATATGGTAAAAGAGTTTGGACTTAAAGATAATGTTATTTTATCTTCATTTAATCACGAATCTATGGAACTTTGTAAAAAATTGATTCAAGTTTTAAGACTGGATTATTATTTGACAGTCCACTGATGAACACTATTGAATATATGAGAGGGATTAAACATGAGGCTGTTCATCCCGGATATTATATGCTTTACAAAAAGCCGGCTTGGGTAGAAGAATTTAAAAAGATGGGTCTTGAACAAATACCTGGACAGTAAATGATGAAAAAGCAATGAAGTATCTAGTTGAAATGGGAGTTGATGCAATAATCGGAAATTATCCTGACTTAACTTCAAAAGTTTTAAAAAGAATTATAAAAATCTTTAAAAGTATTGCAATTAGTATATATTTATGATATACTACTTAAGTATCACTTTTGGATACTTTGATATTTAAAAGCCTTGTCTTTTTACAATATCGATCGCATAGCAGTCGAGGTTGCGATTAATAAGTCCTCGCCTACAAAATCGCTGGGTAGCGATGTCTAAATAACCCAATATTGTAAAAAGAATTAAGGAGGAATGAAAATGAAAAGTTACGTAGCAAAGCCTTGCGATGTTAATCGTAAATGGTATGTGGTTGATGCAAAAGACGTTGTTTTAGGAAGACTTGCAACTGAAGTTGCTTCAATTTTAAGAGGAAAGAAAATGTTAGATTCCAAACCATCATTCGATATGGGAGATTATGTTATTGTTGTTAATGCTGAAAAAGTTAAATTAACCGGAAACAAATTACAACAAAAAGAACATAGATACTATACTGGATATTCAAATGGTTTAAAAAGCTATTTCTTATGAAAAAAATGTTACAAACTAAAACCTGAAAAAGTTATTGAATTAGTTGTTATGAATGCTTCCAAAGAATACTTTTAGGAAGACAAATGTTCAAGAAATTAAAGGTTTATGCAGGTCCGGAACATAACCATGAAGCACAACAACCTGAAGTTTTTAACATTAAGTAAATAGGAATAGAAAGGAGATTAACATAATATGGCAACTCAATATATGGGAACAGGAAGAAGAAAAACTTGTAGCTAGAGTTTTCTTAACACCTGGAAATGGAAAAATTTATTATTAATAAGAAAGATATAGAAGAATATTTTTGATTATGATACTCTAAAGGTTACTGCAAAATCACCTTTAGAAGTAACAGAAAGTCTTGTAAATTGATGTTTATGTAACTGTAAAGGTGGCGGATTTACAGGACAAGCCGGTGCAATCAGACATGGTATTGCAAGAGCTTTATTAGAAGTTTCTGCTGAATTAAGACCTGTATTAAAAAAAGAGCCGGTTACTTAACAAGAGACCCTCGTAAGAAAGAAAGAAAGAAATATGGTCTTAAAAAGGCAAGAAGAAGCCCACAATTCTCAAAGAGATAGTAACATGACTTAAAACGTTGGAAATTTTTCCAACGTTTTTATTGTTTTAAGTTTATTTACCTTTAATGTTCTATCTCTTAAATAAAGGTATTTCCTTTATACGTCATTTTCGACTGTAGCGAAGATAGTGAATCTAGCCCTAACTTTATTTACTTGTAAACAAAAAGTAGGTTCGACGCAAAGATTGTTCAAATCTTTGATTTGAGCACAATCGACTGTGAAACTTCAACTATTGCTTGGTTACAAGCAACAGTATTTCTGAAAGAAATAAAATAAATTTAATGATGTATCTACGATACATTTACTTTTGCTAAAGCAAAAGTATGAGATCTCTCCATTCCACTACGTTCCCAGTCGAGATGACGTATTGGGGGTATTCCTATGCATAATTCAATGACGGAATTATTACTATAAGATAATAGGGTTATTACTTTTTACTTAATAAAAGATAAAAGCGTTGTAAAATATTAGATTTTTATTTTAAATTGAAAATAAATGTTGAATTTTATTTACTTCTAACGTCTTGCTACTAAACGAAGATTTCTCCTTATACGTCATTTCGACTGTAGCGAAGCGAAATGAATCTAGCCCTCAACTTTGTTTATTTGTAAACAAAAGTAGGTCTGACGCAAAGATTGTTAAAAATCTTTGATTTGAGTACAATCGACTGTAGAAAATCTCAACTATTGCTTGTTCACAAGCAGTATTTCTGAAAGAAATAAAATAAATTTAATGATGTATCTGATGATACATTTACTTTGCTAAAGCAAAGTACGAGATCTCCATTCCACTACGTTCCCAGTCGAGATGACGTGTTGGGGGACATTTCTGTGCACACTCTGTGACGTGAATTATTCACTATGAAAATAATAGGGTTATTTCTTTTTACTTAATAAAAGATAAAAGCATTGTAAAATATTAGATTTTTATTTTTAAATTGAAAATAAATGTTGAAGTTTATTTACTTCAACGTCTTGTTACTAAACGAAGATTTCTCCTTATACGTCATTTCGACCGAAACGTAGCAGAGCGGAGTGTAGTGGAGAAATCTCATATTTTTTTACTTTTCTACAAGCAATAGTATTTCTGAAGGAAATAAGTTTTTAATAGTTGTATATTAATTTGGGTATATGAATATGAAGCAGTTGTAAACTATAACAATAAATTGTTATTTAATAAATAACTAACAAAAATGAACAAAATGTTAAACATTTTGTGTGTGTTATAATTAATATAGTTTTACGCCTGATGGTAAAAACTATACTAATTTCATCATAATCTTCATTAAAAATAATTAAAAAGAAGATTATGATATAATTAATAGAATAGTGAAGAAAACTTTTTGTAAAGACTATTAATTTCACCATAATTACCACAAGGAATAATCAAAAAGGAATTATGGTATAATTGTCTCTACCACAAGGCGTAAAGACATTTATTGCATCATAATCTTCAAAAATAATCAAAAAGAAGATTATGATATATCATACTTTTCAGTTGGGATAGAAAGTTTAGGGAGAAGTATAATGAAATAGGTTTTAAAATTATATATTTTTAAAAACTAATTTTAATTAAAGGTATTAATTTTTGTTCATTTTTAATAAATATTTAATAAAAATAAATTAACTTTATTTTCAAAAAGATAAAAATTGATTAAATATAGGAGGGTTCTAATGAGTTATAAGATTTACAAAAGACTCTATTGGAGAAATAAAGGTAGAAAGTGATAAGCTTTTGGGGAGCGACTACACAGAGAAGTTTTGAAAATTTTAAAATTGGAAATTACAAAATGCCGACTGAAGTTATAAGAGCGATGGCTACTGTTAAGTACGCTTGTGCTATGGCTAATTACGAGCTTGGCGATTTAAACAAGGAAAAATTTTCTGCAATAGAAAATGCTGTTGAAGAAATTTTTTAGTGGAAAGCTTGATGAGCATTTTCCACTTGTAGTTTTTCCAAACAGGAAGCGGTACTCAAACTAATATGAATTTGAATGAAGTGATTGCAAATTATGCAAATCAAAAGGCAGGTAAAACTTTAATTCACCCAAATGATGATGTAAATAAATCTCAAAGTTCAAATGATACTTTTCCAACAGCTTTGCATATAGCTTGTTTAGATGTTATCGACAGAAAACTTATTCCGTCAATGAAAACTTTGATTTCAGCTTTTAAGACTTTTGAAGATGCGAACAAAAATGTTATAAAGATTGGTAGAACACATTTACAAGATGCTGTACCTATTAAGATTTCTCAAGAGTTTAGTGGTTATAGAAGTTCTATTGAAAAAAATGTTTGGAATATATTGAATTTACAAGAAAAGGTCTTTTAGAAATTTCACTTGGAGCAACTGCAGTTGGTACAGGAATTAATACTAGAGAAAACTTTAAGAACATTGTTGCAAAATATGTTTCAAAAATTACAGGAAAAGACTTTAAACCTGCTGAAAATTTCTTCCATTCTTTGACAATGAAAGATGCTGTTGTAGTTTCTCATGGAGCTATTAAGGCACTTGCAATGGATTTAATTAAGATAGGAAATGATATAAGATTTTTAGCTTGTGGACCACGTTGTGGTTTTTCAGAGATTGAAATTCTGCAAATGAACCAGGTAGTTCAATTATGCCGGGTAAAGGTAAATCCTACTCAAATAGAAGCCTTGACAATGGTTTGTGCAAGAGTTTTAGGAAATGATACTACTATAAGTTTTTGTGCATCTCAAGGGAATTTTTGAGCTTAATGTTTATATGCCAGTTATTATTCATAGTTTTGTTGAATCTGTAAATTTACTTTTCAGATGCAATGGAATCTTTTGTTAAAAAAACTGTGTAAGGGGAATAAAAGTAACAATAGAAGTTGTAAATAAATATTTGAATGAATCTTTAATGCTCGTAACTTCACTTAATCCATATATCGGATACGATAAGGAGTCAATGTGCAAAATATGCTTTTAAAGAAAATACGACATTGAAAAGAGGCGGTTTTACATTTTCGGTTATTTAACAGAGTCAGAATTTGATGAAATTGTTGACCCTAAAAAAATGGTTTAAAATTATATTTTATATAAAGGAGAGTAAAAATATTATGGAAGCAAAACAAGGATACAGAGTCGAACATCGATTGTGTCGGAGAAAGTTTAATTCCGGAGAATGTTTATTATGGAATTCATACTCAAAGAGCAACAGAAAATTTCAAGATTACAAGAAGAAGAACAAATCCTGAAATGATTAAATCAGTTGCTGAAATTAAGAAGGCTTGTGCTATTACGAACTTTGAAGCCGGAGTTTTGAGCGAAAAAGAAAAAGATGCAATAGTTTATGCTTGTGATGAAATTATCTGGGGAAGATATTTAGATCAATTCATTGTTGACCCAATTCAAGGGGGAGCAGGAACAAGTCATAATATGAATGCAAATGAAGTAATTGCAAATATTGCTATTGAACATTTAGGTGGAAAACTTGGAGATTATTCAATTATTCATCCTAATGATGATGTAAATATGGGACAATCTACAAATGACGTTTATCCAACAAGCGGTAAAATTGTCTTATCAGACTTTTTAGGGGAAACTATTGAAAGTTTAAAAGAATTGGAAAGTGCTTTAATTTCAAAAAGCTGAAGAGTTTGATGATGTTATAAAAATGGGAAGAACTCAAATGCAAGATGCTATTCCTATCAGACTTGGACAAGAATTTAGAGCTTATTCAACAGTTATTGCTAGAAATATTAGATTATTCAAAACTGCATGTACAGTTTTAAAAACTGTAAACATGGGAGCAACTGCAATCGGAACAGGACTTAATGCTGATGTAAGCTATATGGATAAGATTGTAAAAATCTTGCACAAGTTACAGATTTGGAACTAGTACAAGCAGAAGACTTGATTGACGGAACACAAAACATTGACGTTTTCGTTCACGTTTCAGGTCTTGTAAAGAGTTGTGCAATCAGTATGTCTAAAATAGCTAATGACTTAAGACTTATGTCTTCAGGTCCAACTTGCGGTTTTGCAGAAATCAATTTACCTGCAAGACAAGCCGGAAGTTCAATTATGCCGGGAAAAGTAAATCCTGTAATTCCTGAAGTTGTATCTCAAGTTGCTTTTTAACTGTAGGTAATGATGTTGCCGTTACAATGGCTGCAGAAGCGGGACAACTTGAACTTAATGCTTTTGAACCGGTTATTTTCTACAACTTATTTGAATCAGTTGAAACAATTGGTAGAGCAGCAAGTACATTTGTTCATAACTGTATCTTTAGGCATTACTGCAAATGCAGAAAGAACTAAGAATATGGTTCACAATAGCTACGGAATAGTAACTGCTTTCGCTCCACATATTGGATACGAAAAAGTCAGTTGAAGTAATTCATAAGGCTATTGAAAAGAATTTACCTGTAAAAGCAGTTTTTAATTTCAGAAAAATTATGACTGAAGAAGAAATTGACAATATCTTGGATGTATTCTCAATGACTACACCGGGAATCGCAAAGAAAAACTAAAAATAAAGTTCAGTAACTAAGGTTGGGGAGTAAAAATCAACCTTTTAATTGTGAAAACAACAAGGTTCCTGAGCACTCTACCCGATGCGAAGCATCAGGAAGGGTGGGGTTCTTATTTGTAAAGAACAGATAAAAATTATACTTATTAAAAAATATCCTAAAAATAGTAATAAATAATAATCTAGAAAAAGGCGGATTTAATAAGTGCAATGTAATACTATATTTTTGATTATTTACAAGTAAACTAACCAGATGAGATTTACTGCGGATGTATCTACGATATGATTTGCGAGCACAGACAAAGTATAATTTTTGTCTGTGCTTTTTGTATATTTTTTGTTTTTATTAAATTATTTGACTATAGTCTAATTATTACACTACTTATTCTCTTTTTCTCCGTTAAAAAGTGTCAACAATTGTTCATTGACACTTTGTCATAAGTCTGAGATGTATCTACTATACATTTACTTTTGCTAAAGCTAAAAGATGAGATCTCTCCATTCCACTACGTTCCAGTCGAGATGACGTGTTAAGAGATATTTTGCATAGCTCTGTGACGCGAATTATTTCGTTTTTTATATAATTTTAATTTATTTCGTAAGTTTATCTTCAATTAACGTTTAGCTCTTAAACGAAGAATTTTTCCTTTTTACGTCATCTCGAGCGTAGTCGAGAGATCTCATAAAAAGCTCTATAATAATGAATTTACTACTCATAGTTGATATGCTTAAGATAAAAACTTGAATATTATAGATTAGAACTGCTTTTTATTTGTGTATAAAATCGCGAGATTAACATAACTTATATCTATGATATATAAGTTATAGTCAGATTTACTTTTGTTTACTTATAAACAAAAGTAGACCTGACGAAGTAATTGTATTACTATCGAATAACACAGGTAGTAAAAAGTTTAAATTTATGTTAAAATATTTATAATTGCACTTAATATTATATAACAATTATTTGGGGGTAATATAAGTTATATGATTTATGCTATTGTTATAGCTGTTTTTGTTATTAGATTATTTTTTTCTTAAGATTTCAATTAAAAACGAGAAAATACTAAAAGACGGCGGGAGAGAATATGGAGTAGAAAAATTGAAGAGAATTACTATCTTACATATATTATTTTTATTTATTTTGTCTTATCGAGGCGATTATTAGAAAAACCAAAATTTGATAAAATCAGTTTTTCTTGGTTTGCTTCTGATAATCTTTTTTCAATCTTTATGCTCTATACAGTTACAAGATTGTTAAAAAGATATTTGGACAGTTAAACTTATGATTTTAAAAGACCATAAGTTTGTAAATCACTGGTTGTTTGTAAATGTAAAACATCCTAATTATTTTTAAATATTTTTACCCGAATTGACAGGGCTTGCATTGCTTTTGTCACGCTTTTATATACGGCTTTAGTAATTTCTCCTCTATACATTTTTGTGATGTATGTTAGAATAAAAGAAGAGGAAAAAAATTACTAAAAGAAATTATAATTCCGAACGGGTTAAGAGAAAAATTAAAAATATAATATTCAGTGCAATTTAAAGGGCATTTCGTTTGAAATGCCCTTTGTTCTATTGAGTAATATTTTTATATAATAAATTTTAATCGTTTTTAAAAATACTTTTTACTTTTTCTTGGATACTTCATAATATAAAATTAATATCGTAATTAACATTGAAAGATATATTAGGAATGTATATCCAAAAATCTAAATAATGACCATTAAACTGCATATACATCAAAAATATTTGTTATACAGTATTAATAATAACCAAATTAAAAGAAGTATCTTTATTGTTTTTATTCATAAGCCCTCCGATTAATATCACTCTACAATCATAATAACATAATAAAGTAACAAAAGTCAAATTTTTATTTGATTTAAGTTTAATTATATGAAGTTCTGCTTCTTTTTGATTCTAAATTATCGCTAAATAAATAAGAAATAATATCGTTTGTAACTGGCCATTTTAGATATAATTTTTCTTTGTATTGATAATTTATTTTGAAGTAGCAATTTTGCATCGCTATTATAAGCATATATACTCCTATTGTTGTTTAATATATATAAATCTTTTATTCTATAGATATCAGTAATATCATATGGACTTTCGATATTTGGAATTTCTGTACTTGACATAGTTTCTAAATTGAAAACTTTACCGGCGTTGTAAGTAGATTCAACCATTAAAAATTCACTTATAAATAATAACTTATTATCTCCTGAAACGAAAGCAGCTTTTCTGTTTTTACTTCTGTTGAGCATTTATCTTATTCAATTCTAAAATTTTTAGATTCTTTTTCAGATATGTATTTGTATATATCTGAAGATCCTTCTGCAAGGCTATCTTCGTTATTATAAGTTACCACTTGGTAATACAGATTGTTTTCAAAACTACCGGCAAACATAATATACTTACCATTATACTTATCATTTTTGATACTTAATTCTTCTTCTTTAAGTAAAGTTAACCGTCCATCGTCAATATTGAATTTTAGTAGATAGCTTTTTAGTATATCTTTATTAATCATATTTTCACAAGTTAGAATTAAATTATGACCATCAACACTAACTGATGGGATTATTGCATATGTTTGATTATCACCTGACATTGAATCTTCATCTTCATTAAAATATTTTTGAATATTTTTGTTTTTGTCTACAACGATAAAATTGTATTCAAAAAGAGTCTCTTCATTATCTTTCTCTTTATTTTTCAATATTTTTTTGTGATTAACCTTTACTATGAATAATTTTTCATCAATAATACCATCTATTGCAATGTCGAACATATTTTTCCTTTTTCTTTACCTTTAATTTCATAAATTATATCAATAGTTCCATCTTTTTAAATTTTTAGATGCATAAACTAACTTATTTTTCAATTGTATAATTAAAATATAATTTATTATTTTCCGGATTATAATTTTAAAAACGCAAATCAGAAATTTTTTTGTGGAAGTTCTACTTTTTATCTCTTTTTCAAAAGATATTTTATCTACAGTTTCCTTTTCAGCTTCTTCTTTGTTTTTAACTTCTTCCTTATTTTCAACATTGGATTTATCCTTTGGTATAGATGAGCAGGAAGTTAGAAAAAGAGAAAAATGAAAATAAACAAATAAACAATTTTTAAATTTCATAAAGCACCTCCTTTATTTATTTAAAACATTTTTTTAACTAAAATATTTTTATCACTTATAGCTTATCACAATAAAATAATGAAGTCAATACTTTATTTAAAAAGGATATGGTTATAATAAAAAAATTAAATAAGAACCCCACCCTTCCACGATGCTTGGCATCGGGTGGGTACCTGGGAACCTGTTGCTTCGTAATAAAAACCCCACCCTTCCACGATGCTTTCTGCATCGGGTGGGGTGCCTGGGAACCTTGTTGCTTTTCATTAATAAAAAAATGGCACTAAAAATCGCCATTAATATTTTAACTATTTACTTGTCAATTCTATAAATTCATCAATTTCTTCTTTTATGCTTTCAAGAGATTTTAACCAGAAATCTTTTTAGTTAAATCAATATTCATAACTTTTGCAACATCTTCACAAGTATTGATTGTAGTTGCTTCTAAAAGTTCTTGATATTTTTCTACAAAGCCATTTGGATTTTTCTCTGTAAATTGCATAAAGACCTCTTGAGAAAAAGACCGCCGAAAGCATAAGGATAGTTATAGTATGAGAAACCGGCAGAATAGTAATGAGGCTTACATGTCCACATGAATGGATGGTAAGTTTCAGAATCAAGTCCATCTCCATAAGTATCTTTTTGAGCATTTCTCATAATTTCTTCTAATTCTTCACTCATCATAAAGTGATCAAGTTTTTCTCAAAAACTTCTTTTTTTCAAATAAAAATCTTGAATAGATATCAACAGTTATTTGAGCACAGTCAGAAATTTGTGATTCCATCAAAGTAATTTTTATCTTTATCTGATGCTTCATTTAATGCTGCGGACATAATTAAATTTTCATTGAAAATTGATGCTGTTTCAGCAACCGGCATTGGATAATCCCAATTTAAAGGTAAGGTGATTTTCAACATGAAGTCCATGATATGCATGACCCACTCATGAGCAAGAGTTAAAGACAGATGAAAGACTTCCATCAAAATTCATCATAATTCTGGATTGTTTTTATATATGGAAGATTGCTACAGAAAGCTCCACCAACTTTTCCTTTTTTAGGGAAGTAGTCAATATAGTTGTTGTCGAAAGCCTCTTTAACCATTTTTACCATATCGTCTGAAAAAGTTGCAAAATGCTTCAATAAAAATTCTTGAGCTTCTTCAACTGTGAAAGTTCTGTCACTTTCTCCAATACTTGCAAAAAGGTCATAGAATTTCAATCCGCCGTCATATCCTAAAAGTTTAGCTTTGTGTTTGAAAAAAACTTTCTGAAATGAGGTAGATAGTCTTCGATACTTGACCAAAGAGCAGTCAAAGTTTCTCTCTTTAATCTTGCATTTTCCAAAAGATTCATCAAGAGCAGTTTCAAAACCTCTCATCTTTGAAGTTGTATTAACTTCCTGTTTAATATTATTTAATGAAAAAGCTATTGAATCTTTTATGCTATCATAAAGCTCCAATTCCTTATAAAAGCTTCTTTTCTTACATTCGCATCGGAGGAATAAGCTAGGTTCCTTATTTCACTTAAAGTTTTTCTTCTCCATTAAATTCTATGGATGCCTTTTGATGTTAGAAGTTAAACATAAATTCCCAAGCATTTGAGCTTGAAAGTTTCATTTTTGCAATAACTTCTTCTATATCTTCAGGTAATACATGTTTTTAAAAGCTTCTTTTTATTTTTTTAAAGAAGAATTCATATTGTTTTTAAATATTCATCTTTTGTAATATCAACAGTGATTGAACCTAAAAATTTGTCAATTTTTGTAAAAGTCTTTGCGTAATTTGAAAGTTTTCCATTCAAATTATTGCTATAATAAGTTGTTTTTCATCAGTTGTATTTATTGCCTGATTAAGTTCAATAAATGTAAAAATTCTGTAAATTGTAGTATTAACTTCTTCTAAAATTCCAATAACAGACTTAATACATTCAATATTGTCTTCTAAATTCAGTTTTTCAAAATCATTTAGTAAACTGTCTATTTTTGAAATCATTTTGAAATTCATCGCTGTCATAAGAAGGATAGATTTCAACTAATGAATATTGTTGTTCCATTTTTCTCTCCTTAATCATATTATTTTTTTAATTAAAACATTCCACTCGTTTTCTTTAAAAACCGATAAGAAAAATTTTATTTTCTTCGTCAATGAAGATAGGTCTTTTTATAAGGGAACCATCTTCTACTAATAATTTAAGAGCTTCATCAGCAGAAAGATTATCAAAATTTTCTTTTTAAATTCAAATCTCTATAGCTCTTGCCACTTGTATTAAAAAGTCTCTTTAATCCCATACTGCCTTGAACAGATTTGATTTGAGCTTTAGTTGAGTTTTATCTTTAAGGCTGATTTCCTTAAATTCAATTCCATTTTCTTTTAGAAATTTTTGCTCTTTTTACAAGTTGTACAATTGGGATATTCAAAAAGTTTCATTATAACACCTCAATGCTGATTGATTATTATATTAATCAAAAATTTTTATTAATTCATACTATATTTTTCTTTAATAGATAAATTTAATATGTATTTAAGTAAAATAAAATTTACATTTTATCAACAACATGTCCATTTTTATTACAGTAACTTAAAATAAAGTTAAAAAGAAATAATAATAAAAATATATTTTTGCTAAAAATAATTTTTAAAGAAAAATATATCAGAGTTAAACCTTTTTTAGATAAATTTAATGTCAATTTAATTATATCAAACAATAAGAACAAAATCAACAAACGTTTAAACGTAATAAAGATAAATACAAAATTTTAAAATTTTCAAAAAAATATTAAAAGGTATTGTGTAATGTATAGTAGTATGATAGAATATATATAGGTAGTACGAAGCAACTTGATAAAGGAGGTAAAAATGGATACGCAAATTAAAAAAGGTCTGTTAGATCTCTGTGTCTTAAGTTTTTTAATGGACAAGGATATGTACGGATATGAAATTGTTCAAAGTATTTCAAAATCCATTGAAGTAAGTGAAGGCACTATATATCCGATTCTCAGACGACTCAGTAAAGAAGGTTTTTGAAACTTATATCGTTGAGTCAAACGAGAGGCCTGCAAGAAAATATTATAGAATTACCGCTTCCGGAATGAGATATTATAATAATCAGTTGGAAGCGTGGGAAAAGTTAAAAAATGGAATGGATAAGATTTTAAAGAGAGGTGAAAATGATGAATAAGGTTGAATACTTGGATGTCTTAAATGATTATCTTTTTAAAATATTATTCAGAAGAAGAAAGTTTGGATATTTTTAAGAGATTACGAAGAATATTTCTTAAATGGTAAATTAGACGGAAAAACTGAACAAGAAATTATTTTTGGAGCTCGGTTCTCCAAAAATAATCGTTCAAGAGCTTAGAGCTGAAGAAAAATGTTTCAAAAAGCAGGAGTTTTTTTGAACTTAAGTAAAAATTTGACCGCTGGTTTGAAAAAGGCTTATCAGATGGATATTCAAATAGAGAAATTGAAATTATGGAGAACAAATGTGATAAAGTTATTGAAAAATATGGCATTTTTCATTTATGTTTCTCGCTATATTTTCAGTTATAGAAGCATTTTTGAGCTTTTAGATTTCTAGCAGGAATTACAGAAATGCTGGGAGTATACATTATTTCAATATCCTTTTTAGTAAGAACAAATAGAGGATTACAGACAAGGGCGGGAAATTTTTGACACTCGTGAATATTTTATTCATAATGTTCTATTTTGCATTTGCATTTCGAGGTGCGAGAGACATTTTTAGAAGTAGGATTTAACTTAACTTTCCTCATGGCTATTGTTAATCTGATGCTAATATTTATCTTTTCAAAGGGAATGTTTTTCCTATAATAATTTCTCTATTCTTTGCAATAATGCTTATAATTTTGGGAGGAATTTGGTTTTTGTTTGTAGGTATGATTGTTTTTGAGTTGGACTTGCAATCTTCTTAACACCGATTACTCTAACTGCATTGTCATCATTATCACTTAGTTTTTGTGGGTAGTTTTTTTCCGATAATGTACGCTATAGGACTTTTTCATAGCTATGAGTATTTTAATTAAATATTATTCAATATTCATATACAGATTAGTATTGAAATATAATGACTGGATAAAAAAATAAAATTTATGTACTCAAGAGTTTATGGGCGAAAAACGAAGGAGGACGAATATGAGAGGTAAATATTTTAAACTTAAAGTATTGGCAATAACTTTCTTTTTCTTTAATAGCTATAGGTTTTACAGGCTCTTATAAGATGTTTTTGTGAAGTTCAAAGAAGAGTCGATGAAGAAATTGAGAAAAAAATCGACTTACAGTACCAAAGAAATTTTTGAAGACAGAAAAAGAAATAAAATATTTGGACTTAAGCGAATATGAGGGTTACAATGTAGAAATTAAAAAAAGTCAAGATAATTTTAGCCGTATAACTGTAACTTACAAAGACAAATACTTTGAAAACGAAGTAAATTTTGACGAAAAAGCGGAAATAAAGTAGGAGTAATAACAAGAAGAATAAACTTGAAAAAAATAGTTCAAAAATTTGACCTCATAACCAGAATTATTGATGATTCTGTGATATATAGTAAATTTTCGTCTTCGTTTGTAAGTTCTTCTAAAAAGATGATAAAACTAAAAATAGTCATAGAAGTTAAAAACCTATTGAAATTATGGGAGACAGTATGGGGAATAAAGATAATGATTTATTGAAAAAGAATTGACTTACAGTGCTTATGATAAAAATTATTTTTCAGGAAAAACATTAAGGAGGTACTTAATCAATTTGATGAATTCACTATCAAAAGATGTAAATGACGAAAAATAGAGATTCCAAATACTAATCTAAAAATATTGAATTACACTACGGAAAAATTCAAAAATTATTGATAGCGGAAGAGGTATGGCTTATAGTGAAAATGAAAGTAAAGACAATTTGGCTACTGTCAATGTAGACACAAAAATGTCAAAGATTTTGTCGAAGTCAATTTAAATTCATTGACAACAGATTTAAATATCACCGGTGCAAAGAAAGTCGTACTTGAAGGAATGCCAAGTTCAGGAGAAATTGTGATTAAATACAAAGTTAATGGTGAAGAAAAAGTTTTGTAATAAACGAGTATAACAAAAAAACAAAAACCGCAAGAAAAAAATTATAAATATCGATAGCGAAAAATATTCAGAACAGCAATTGATAATTCATTAATTCAAGGTGATTTGGAAAAAGTAGTAGACTTTAAAAGAAATTAAATAAAATGTGCTAAAAAGATGCAGATTAAATGAAAGTTTGTCTGCATTTTTTATTAAAAAGACAGGTTTGATTTTATGAGTAAATTATATAAAAAATAAGAATACGTTTTTAGTAAAAAAATATTTTTCAAAACAAAATCTTGCTAAAAGTTCTAAAAAAATCACAACTTTACTATGAATTTACTATGATTTATTTAATAATTAAAATAAAAATTTTATAATTATACAATTTTTTTATAAAAACTATTGCAAAAAATTTTTTTATATAGTATAATATAGTAAAGTTAGTTAGAAAAATAAGGAAGGAAGTGAAAAACACTCTTAATTTTTGTCTTTTTATCTAACACAATAAAGCGAGCAATTAGTAATGTAATTAATCGCTTGTTGCACGATGTATGGATCGTGTAAATACATAAAGGGGGATTTAGGTATGAAAAATTATCAAAAATCGTTGCGTTATGTTTAGCAACAACGTTTTTTATTCTCCGCTTGTAGTAAAGGCGGATCAAACGAATCAAAGAAGGATGACAAAAAAGTTGGAATCCAAGATAATTTGGTTGTTGAAAATGAAGGAAAAGCAGTCGAAAATGCGACACTTAAAGTTGCATATATAAATGATTCACCATTTACTGGTATTTTCCATCAAGCTTTTGCAAGTGGTAATCCTGATATGGAAATTTTTGGCTTATTCTACAAACGGTACATTTAGAATTGATGAAAACTACAGATTAGTAAACGGTGGTGGAGCCGATATAGAATTTAAACCGGAAGAAAAGAAGGCAATCATAACTATTCATGAAAAAAATATACATGGAATGACGGAACTCCGGTAACTTCTGCAGACTTTTTAGAATATTATAAAATCGTAGCACATAAGGATTATACAGGCGTTCGTTTCGACGACGATATGAGAAATGTAGTTGGTATAGAAGAATATAATAAAGGTGAAAGCTAAAGAAATTTCAGGTTTTAAAACTTTGAGTGATAAGAAATTTGAAATCCACTTTAAGAAATTCAATCCTGGTATTCTTTGGGGTGGTGGAATTCCTTTCGAACCGGTTCCAAGTCATAAATTGAAAGACATTCCTGTTAAAGAACAAGAAGCACATGACATCACTAGAAAAGAACCCATTGTCTCCTGGACTTACTATATTAAAGAAATAGTTCCCGGACAACAAGTTGTTTTTGAAGCTAACCCACATTACTATAAGGGTCAACCAAAGGTTAAAAAAGTTGTGTGGAAAATTGTTCCATCATCACAAATCGTTGCTGCTTTACAAGCAGGTGAATATGATTTAACTGTTGGATTAAATTCAGACCTTTATAGCAAAGTTAAAGACTTAAAGAATGTTAAATTAGGTATTCAAGATGAATTATCTTATACTTATATAGGGTTTAAACTTGGTAAATGGGATAATACAAAGAAAGAAGTTGTAACAGATCCTAATGCAAAAATGGCAGATGTTAAATTACGTCAAAGCTATGGCTTATGCAATTGATAATAACCAAGTTGGTGAAAAAAATTCTATCAAGGTTTAAGAAGAAATGCGACACAACTTATGATTCCTGCATTTAAAGAATATTATGACGAATCATTAAAAGGTTATACTTATGATTTAGAAAAAGCTAAGAAACTTCTTGATGAAGCAGGGATATAAAGATACTAATGATGATGGAATCAGAGAAGATAAAAACGGTAAACCATTTAAGATTAAATTTGCTTCAATGTCAGGTGGAGCTATTGCTGAACCTATAGCTAACTACTATATTCAACAATGGAAATCAATCGGATTAGACGTTGAACTTACTACTGGAAGACTTATAGAATTTAACTCATTCTATGAAAAAGTTCAAGCTGATGATCCTGAAATAGATATTTACCAAGCAGCTAGGGAACAGGATCAAATCCTAATCCTACAGGTCTTTATGGAAGAAAAGCTCAATTTAACTTCTCAAGATTTTCAAGTGAAGAATTAGATAAGATTTTTCGATAAAGATTAATTCTGTCGAAGCTGTTGATAAAGATTACAGAGCAAAAGGCATATAAAGAATTCGCAAACTATATGTTTGAAAATGTACCTGTTGTACCTACATTATTCAGAAAAAGGTATAGTAGCTGTAAATAACAGAGTTAAAAATGGGATATAACTCCTGGTTCAAATTTCGGATTATTTGATGTTGAATTAACAGCTGACTCACCTGTTAAATAGGAAATAGTAAAGATTGATATTGAAGAAACCACGCGAGTGGTTTCTTTTTACTTTCTATATAACAAATTGTGATTAAAAATTACAAAGCATAAATTATTAAAAATGTAATCAAAAATAAAAATTTATAAATTTTAGTTTTTAAAATGTTTTAAAATATTTTCAACATTGAAAACAAAGCCATTATATCTTCAAAAATTTTTACTTAAGTTTAAAACTTAAATACTTAATTTAAAGCAATAAAACTTTATTTTTATTTAAAAAGAATGACTATTTTTTTAATTTATTTAAAAACACTTTTTATTTTAAGATTTCTTGTGCTATAATCCTTATTGTAAAGATAAGATATGTTTTATGGAGATTGAGTTTTTACTCAAGAGAATTTGCATTACACTTGTAATGTAGTGTTGTGCTCATTAGAAAACGATTTATCTTGAAAATAATTATTTTTTCTCAAGGAGGACTTAAGATGAAAAAAGCGTCAAAATTAACTGCTTTGGCTCTAGCGGGTTTGATGATACTTTCAGGCTGCGGAGCTAAGAGTGGAAAAAGATGGAAAAAGACGGCAAAGATGGTAAGAAGGAAGAAACAGGATTTAAACCCTAATCCGGTAGTTGAAAATGAAGGAAATGCTATTGAAAATGGTACTCTAAAAATAGGTATAATTGGGGAATCACCTTTTAAAGGAGTATTTCATGAAGCTTTTGCTCAAGATAACTTTGATATGACTATTATGAATTGGGTTGGAATGGGAGGATTTTTCGATTCAGACCCTGACTATAAAAACGGAAATACCGGACAAGGTAAAATTGAATTCAAACCTAAAGAAAAGAAAGCAATTATAACAATTCATGAAAAAGCAACTTGGAGTGACGGTGTTCCTGTTACTGCAAAAAGACTTTTTGAGATATTATTTAATAATTGGACATAAAGATTATGAAGGTGTACGTTTTGGTACTGACTATCTTAATGTTGTAGGTATGAAAAGAATATCATGACGGAAAAGCTAAAGATGTTTCCGGTGTTAAAATTATAGATGACAAACATTTAGAAATTACTTTAAAGAATTTGACCACTCAATTTACTGGGGCAAGGGAATTCCTTATAATCCGGTACCAGATCACGTTTACAAAGATATTCCTATTAAAGAACAAGAATCTCATGAAGCTACAAGAAAGCATCCATTATCATGCGGATCTCATGTAATTAAGGAAATAGTACCTGGACAACAAGTTGTTGCAGAAGCAAATCCATATTACGCTTTTTGGTAAACCTAAAACTCGAGAATGGAAATTAAAAATAGTTCCATCATCACAAGTAGTTGCTGCATCAAAATCAGGAGAATATGATATTATAGATTCTTTCAGTTCTGATTTGTACGAAAAATTTGCTGCTTTAAAGAATGGTAAAATTGCTAGTAATTACTATGGCGGTTATAATTATTTAGGATTTAAATTAGGAAAATATGATAAAGACAAAAGGTGAAGTTGTAACAAATCCTGATGCAAAAATGGCTGATAAAGAATTTGAGAAAAGCAATGGCTATGGCTGTTGATAGAGATACAATAAACAAAAAAATTACAAAAAGGTTTAAAGTATTCCTCTATATCAAATAATTCCTCCAATGTTTTCAACAATTTATGACAAAAGACTATCAAGGAATTAAATACAATTTAGAAGAAGCTAAAAACTTCTTGATGAAGCAGGATATAAAGATACTAACGGTGACGGAATAAGAGAAGATAAAAATGGTAAGCCATTAAAAATTAAGTTTGCTGCAATGCAAGGTGGAGCAACTCAAGAACCTACAGTATCATTCTTAATACAACAATGGAAAGCAATAGGTTTAGATGTTGAACTTACTACTGGTAGACTTATAGAATTCAACTCTTTCTATGAAAACTTGGTGCAGATGATCCTGAAATAGATGTTTATATGGGTGGATGGAGCACAGGTTCAAATCCGGATCCAAGCGGTTTCTATGGAAAACATGAATCATTTAACTTCCAAAGATTTACTTCTCCGGAATTGGATAAGCTTTTAGCTAATATCGTAAGTCTTGACAATACTGATCCGGAAGTTAGAAAGAAACATTATGCTGAATTAAGTAAATACTAATTAATGATGAAGCTATTGTTGTTCCGGTATTCTCAAGTACTACAAAAGCATTTGTAAATAACAGAGTTAAAAAAATATGATATTTCATCACCTCAAGAAGGAAAAGCACCTTTCAGAAATTCTGATATAGAATTGACTAAAGATGCACCTGAAGTTGATAAATAGATATAATTTATAATACAAAAGTGTGGAACACTGTTCCACACTTTTTGTGAAAAATTTCTGAAAAACTTTGAAAAACAAAGAAAATTCCCTTTTTATAATTGTTTGATATGTTATAATTAATATAGTTTTACAAAAGTAAAAACCATCATAATCATCTTTAAAAATAGTAATCAAAAAGAGGATTATGATATAATAGTTGAGTTACTCCAAAGATACTTTTATTTCACCATAATTACTTTAAAATAATCAGAAAATTATGATGAAATAAAAAGAATTATGATGTAATAAAAACTAAAAATTTTATACGGTATGGAAAGATATATTTATTACATCACAATTCTTTTTAGGAAAAATTATCAAAAAGAATTATGTCATATTAACTTTATCATAATCATCTTTAGAAAAAAATAATTAAAAGAGTTTATGATATTCTATTTTTGATTTTTTAAGTAAATTCTATTAAAATTAGATTTACCTTTTAAGATGGCAAATCTAATTTTTAATAAATTGTATTACTTTTGGCTTAATATCTTTATATTTTAGTAAAGATAAGATTTACACTATAAATTTAAAAATTATCAAAAATATTATAGTGTAATAGGCGTAAAGCCTTTATCATCCTTTCCGTTTTTGGGGAATTAAGTGGAAAGTATGATTGAAATTAGGTTACACTTGGTATTACTAAAAACCTAATTTTAATAAATATTTATTTCTCATGAGTTAGATATATATATTTTGCCATAGGAACCTTAAATAAAAATTTAAAAATTTTTTTAATTTGAAAAAAAATTTTGTATTTTTTTATATTTTTGCGATTTTTAAAGGCAAAATACATATAAAGTGGAGTTCTTTTTGTAGAAGTCTATTATGAAATTAAGTAAAAATATATAGATGAGGTGAGTGTATGATAGGTATTATAAGCGCTCTTAATGAAGAGTTGATGGAAATTATAGATAAAATTGAGACTGAAAAAGTAACAAGAGGTTGTTTTTACTTTTTACCTTACAAATATTTCTAACAAAAGAAGTTGTACTTGGTATTTGTGGAATCGGGAAAGTAAACTCCGCAATTTATACGCAAAGTATGGTAGATCATTTTTCTCCGGAAATTATTATAAATATAGGGTTGCCGGTTCTACTGATGACAACGTGAAAATTGGAGATTTGGTTATAGGAACGGAGTATTTTTATCACGATTTCGATTGTACTGAAGCGGGTTATGTAATGGGACAAATTCGGAACTTAAAAGATGTAAAAATTTGTTGCTGATAAAAAAATTAGTTGATATTTCTTATGAAAAGGCGAAAAAGTTTTACCTGAAAATAGAATTTTTTAGAGGAATTATAGCAACAGGAGATATTTTTGTAGCCAAAAAGGAAATTAAAAACAAGATAAAGCAAAATTTTAATTCCCTTTGTTGTGAAATGGAAAGCTGTTCTATCATACATACTTGCCATTTGAATGGTGTTAAGTATTTGGCTTTGCGCTCAATATCCGACAACGCAAACGAGAAGGCAGATTGTGATTTTGAAACCTTTGTTTTGAAATCTACCAAGATTGTTAAGAGTATTATTTTAGATATTATAGAGGAAATATAGATGATTGAAATTAAGAATTTAAAGAAAAAAATTACAGGGAAGTTTGTTGCGATTAAAGATTTTAATTTAGAGATTAAAGAGGGAAAAACCTATGGAATTTTTAGGTAGAATTAATTCCGGCGGAACAACTATTTTTTAATGTTCTATGTAATTATACTTTCAAAGATGATGGAATTGTTTTAATTGACAGGAAAGAGCCGAAAGATGCAAGAGATTTGATTTATATGTGTCCTAAAAATGGAATTTTTATGACGGATATACTCTAAGACAGGTTTTAAAGAATATATCCAATTTTAATTCGGATTTTGATTTATCTTATGCGTTGGAGCTTTGTGATTCTTTTTAAAGCTTGACCTTGATAAAAAGTTCAAGGTGGAAGAAAATGTTCAAAATTGTACAATTTTCAAAACTGTTGTCACAATCTGTATGAATAAAAATATCTTCTTTTTAATAAACCTGAGATTGGACTTTCAAGTTTGGACATCAGAAAAATTAAGTGATATTTTAATTGGGAATTTTTAAAAGAAATGGCTATACTCCAATAATCCATAGTAAAAATGTAAATTATTTTTGATTATCTTGACTATATAATCATTATTAAGGATAAAAAGTTGCGCTTTTTGAAAGTAGAGAAAAACTCGAAAAATGGTTTATTCCATTTCCGGATCTGTTGATTTGATAAGTACAGCTGTAAAAGACAGAGATGTTTTGGCAATTAGGACTCTTAAAAATTTTTCTAAATTGAAAATAGCCTATGTTTTAGCAAAAGATGAAGACGAAATTAGAGCGCATGGAAGCAGAACTGTTTCTTTAAAGGAAATTTATGAGGCAATTACTGCATCTGAAGGAGGTCATTAAATTGAGAAATGGATTGAAATTTTCTTTAAAAGTATTATTTGAAACTTTTTAATCGGGATTTTATTTTTCCGTTTTGAGTGAGCTTGTGTTTTTAGCATTTGCAAAGTTTTTGAATATTGATATTTACTTAAATACAGAAGTTATTATGTCCATTTTTAACCACGAGTTTTTTTAACTTTCATTTTTCTCGAAAAAAATATATTTAATCAACTTTTTATAAGTGGATTTAGCAGAAAAATTGCAAGGATTAAGACTTTTAGCTGTATAATATATGGGATGGTTTATTTTTGCTCTATATCATATATGAAATTTTTATTCTGAATTAATTTCAAATATTATGGAATTAAATACAATTTTAAGTTTAATAGTGATTTATTTTTGCGATAATGCTTGTTTCAGAATTTGCTACTTTCCTAGCTCTACTTTATAAAAATATTTCTGTAAAAGGAAAGGGCATAAATAAAAACTTTTTATAGATATATCTATTCTTTTGCTATTATATTATTAACTTATGTATACAGACTGATTTTATCCTGATATTTACGAGTATTATACAGATATTATATTGATTTTTATTGTTTTATTACTTTGTTCATTACAATTTTTGTTCGCACATATTAATAAAAAGTGGATATTAAATATTGATATAAGAGCTTAGGAGGTTTTTATGGACGGATATATATTGGCATTAGATCAAGGAACCACTGAGCTCAAGAGCTATTTTTGATTTGACCATAAGGGAAATATAAAAGGTATATCTCAAAAAGAATTCAGACAAATTTTTCCAAAAAGCCGGATGGGTTGAACACGATGCAATGGATATTTGGGCAACTCAATCCGGAGTTTGTAGAGAAGTTTTGGAAAGAAATTTTGTAAGACCAACCGAAGTAAAAGCTATCGGAATTACAAATCAGAGAGAAACTACGATTATCTGGGAAAAATCTACAGGTAAACCGGTATATAACGCAATTGTTTGGCAATGTAGGAGAACTGCGGAAATTTGTGAAAAATTGAGAGAAGATGGCTATGAAAAATTTAATTTTTGAAAAACTGAGCTGAAACTTGATGCTTATTTTTTTCCGCCACAAAAATAAAATGGATACTGGATAATGTTGAAGGAGCTAGAGAAAGAGCTGAAAGAGGAGAGCTATTATTCGGAACTGTAGATACGTGGATAGTTTGGAACTTGACAAGGGGAAAAGTGCATATAACGGACTATTCAAACGCCTCGAGGACAATGTTATTCAATATAAATACTCTACAATGGGATGAGGATATTTTTAAAAATTTTGAATATTCCAAAATCCATATTACCCGAAGTTAGAGACTCAAGCGAAATTTACGGATATACTGATGAATACACATTCGGTGGAGCAAAAATTCCTATTTCGTCCGTAATTGGCGACCAGCAATCGGCTCTTTTCGGACAAAATTGTTTTGAAAAAGCTGAAGCTAAAATAACCTATGGAACAGGAGCTTTCCTTTTGATGAATATAGGAAAAGAAGTTTTGAAGTCCAAAAACGGATTATTGACTACAATAGCTTGGGGATTAAATGGAGAAGTTACTTATGCATTAGAAGGAAGTATATTTATTGCCGGTGCCGGAATACAATGGCTTAGGGATGAATTAAGACTACTCTATGATGCGAGTTTGTCCGAACAATATGCAAACTTAGTAGATGATACTGACGGTGTTTATATTGTTCCCGCTTTTACGGGACTTGGAGCTCCATATTGGGATATGAATGCTAAAGGAGCTATATTCGGACTTACAAGAGGAACTAAAAGAGGCATATCATTCGTGCAATGCTCGAGATCAATAGCCTATCAATGTGTAGATGTATTTACTTGCATAGAAGAAGATACAAATATCAAAATTCAAAAATTTAAAAGTTGACGGCGGAGCAAGTGCGAACAGCTTTTTATTACAATTTCAATCTGATATGTTAAATACAGAAGTTACAAGACCTGAAGTTTTAGAGACAACAGCAATGGGCTGTGCATTTCTTGCAGGACTTGCAGTCGGATTTTGAAGAACACTGATGAAATAAAAAAATATTTGGAGAAAAGATAAAACATTTTTATCCTAATTTAAGTGAAGAAAATAGAAATAGAAAAAAATTAAGGGTTGGGAAAAAAAGCAGTTAGAAGAACTTTTAATTGGGATAAAGATGAAGAATAATACATTAATATAAAAATATTAATAGAGAAATTTATAATGAGAATCTAATTTTATAAATTTTCATATAGTAAAAATCTTAATTTTTAAATAAATTAGGATTTTTATTGCAGCAAAAAGGTATTGACTGATAGGGCGAAGGCTGATATAATATTAAGGCACTTAAAGAGCGGCATAATAATAAGTTATCATAATATAAGTTTTAAAAAGGTTTGAAGGCAGATAAAAAAAGTGTTGACAAAACGAAAATAATAGTGATATAATAATAAGGTCGCAACAAGAGTGACACGAACCAAGAAAAGTAAACAGTGATAAGAACTTTGAGAGTACAAAGAGAAACAATAATTTAGGTGTAAAAAAAGTCAGCGAGAGCAGACGAACTTTAAATAGAGAGTTTGATCCTGGCTCAGGACGAACGCTGGCGGCGTGCTTAACACATGCAAGTCGAACGTGATTTTTGTGGAAAGCCCTTCGGGGACGGAAGCGAAATGAAAGTGGCGAACGGGTGAGTAACACGTGAGCAACCTACCTTACACAGGGGGATAGCCGTTGGAAACGACGATTAATACCGCATGAGACCACAGAATCGCATGATATAGGGGTCAAAGATTTATCGGTGTAAGAAGGGCTCGCGTCTGATTAGCTAGTTGGAAGGGTAAAGGCCTACCAAGGCGACGATCAGTAGCCGGTCTGAGAGGATGAACGGCCACATTGGAACTGAGACACGGTCCAAACTCCTACGGGAGGCAGCAGTGGGGAATATTGCACAATGGGGGGAACCCTGATGCAGCGACGCCGCGTGAGCGAAGAAGGTTTTCGAATCGTAAAGCTCTGTCCTATGAGAAGATAATGACGGTATCATAGGAGGAAGCCCCGGCTAAATACGTGCCAGCAGCCGCGGTAATACGTATGGGGCGAGCGTTGTCCGGAATTATTGGGCGTAAAAGGGTACATGGGCGGTTTTTAAGTCAGGTGTGAAAGCGTGAGGCTAACCCTCATTAAGCACTTGAAACTGGAAGACTTGAGTGAAGGAGAGGAAAGTGGAATTTCCTAGTGTGGCGGTGAAATGCGTAGATATTAGGAGGAATACCGGTGGCGAAGGCGACTTTCTGGACTTTTACTGACGCTCAGGTACGAAAGCGTGGGGAGCAAACAGGATTAGATACCCTGGTAGTCCACGCCGTAAACGATGAATGCTAGGTGTTGGGAGTCAAATCTCGGTGCCGAAGTTACACATTAAGCATTCCGCCTGGGGAGTACGAGTGGCAACACTGAAAACTCAAAGGAATTGACGAGGGACCCGCACAAGCAGCGGAGCATGTGGTTTAATTCGAAGCAACGCGAAGAACCTTACCAAGGCTTTGACATATAGTTGAGTTATTGAGAAATTGATAAGTCCTCGGGACAACTATACAGGTGGTGCATGGTTGTCGTCAGCTCGTGTCGTGAGATGTTGGGTTAGTCCCGCAACGAGCGCAACCCCTTATCTTCAGTTGCCAGCACGTAGAGGTGGGAACTCTGGAGACTGCCGATGACAAATCGGAGGAAGGTGGGGATGACGTCAAATCATCATGCCCTTTATGTCTTGGGCTACACGTGCTACAATGGTTGGTACAACGAGAAGCGAGATAGAGATGTTAAGCGAAAACTCTAAAAACCAATCTCAGTTCGGATTGTAGGCGCAACTCGCCTACATGAAGTCGGAGTTGCTAGTAATCGCGAATCAGAATGTCGCGGTGAATGCGTTCCCGGGTCTTGTACACACCGCCCGTCACACCATGGGGAGTTGGCAATGCCCGAAGCCGCCGATCTAACCGCAAGGAGGAAGGCGTCGAAGGTAGGGTTAATGACTGGGGTGAAGTCGTAACAAAGGTAGCCGTATCGGAAGGTGCGGCTGGATCACCTCCTTTCTAAGGAGTACAAAGAACGACAGTTCAATTAAAAATTCTTAGTTTTATCACTGTTTTTGGTTCATATTTTTAAAAATTTTTGAAGTTTTTAAAGTTTTAACCAAAAGCTGTAAGGCTAACTAAAAGAGTAAATAGCTAGGATAGTATAAAACATTTGATAATTAGTAGTAAATACTTAATAATTATTGAGTGGGGTGCACTCAATCTTAGAAATTTAAACAAAAATAAATTTTTGTAAATTTCAAAAGCTGAGTACGCAAACCCCTAAAACATTTTTACTATCGCAAAAACATTTTTGGGGGTGTAGCTCAGTTGGGAGAGCACCTGCCTTGCAAGCAGGGGTCAGGAGTTCGAATCTCCTCATCTCCACCAAGGAACCTGACAATTAAAGAGAAATATATTTCTGGTCAAGCGACCAAGGGCATAAGGTGAATGCCTTGGCACTGAGAGCCGAAGAAGGACGTGACAAGCTGCGAAAAGTCTCGGGGAGGAGCAAATATCCATTGATCCGGGAATGTCCGAATGGGAAAACCCACTTTGAGCAAACCTCAAGTATCTAGTTGTGAATACATAGCAACAAGAGGGAAAAGTTGGTGAACTGAAACATCTAAGTAGCCAGACGAAAAAGAAAGAAAAATTCGATTTTCAAAAGTAGCGGCGAGCGAAATGGAAAGAGCCCAAATTAAGTTAAGGAAGAGGTAAGATAGTTGAATGGTCTGGAAAGATTCAACCGAAGAAAGTGAAAAGTCTTGTAAACGAAATCAAGCCGAATCTGACTTTAGAAAGAGTAGCATGGGACACGAGAAATCCTAGTGTGAAAATGGGGATCACCCCTAAGGCTAAATACTACTCAGTGACCGATAGAGAATAGTACCGTGAGGGAAAGGTGAAAAGAACCCCGGGAGGGGAGTGAAATAGAACCTGAAACCTTATGCCTACAAGCAGATAGAGTCTTAAGAGAGATGATATCGTACTTTTTGTAGAACGGGCCAGCGAGTTATGGTGTGCGGCAAGGTTAAGTAATGAAGTTACGGAGCCGTAGGGAAACCGAGTCTGAATAGGGCGAGATAGTCGTATGCCATAGACCCGAAACCAGGTGATCTATCCATGAGCAGGTTGAAGTGAAAGTAAAATTTCATGGAGGACCGAACCGGGTAGCGTTTAAAAGCTATCGGATGACTTGTGGATAGGGGTGAAAAGCCAATCGAACTTGGAGATAGCTGGTTCTCCTCGAAATAGCTTTAGGGCTAGCCTCAATTTAGTTTACAGGGGGTAGAGCACTGAATACCGTAGGGGTGTTAGACATTACCGAAAGTTATCAAACTGCGAATACCTGATAAATGATGATTGGGAGTCAGACTATGTGGGATAAGCTTCATAGTCAAAAGGAAAGAGCCCAGACCACCAGCTAAGGTCCCTAAATATAGATTAAGTGGTAAAGGATGTTTTACTACTCAGACAACCAGGATGTTGGCTTAGAAGCAGCCATACATTTAAAGAGTGCGTAATAGCTCACTGGTCAAGTGGTAGAGCGCCGAAAATGAACGGGGCTAAAATCTAATACCGAAGCTGTGGACTAATTAAATTAGTGGTAGAGGAGCATTGTGTAAGGGGTGAAGCTAAGTTGGAAGACGAAGTGGACTTTACAGAAGAGAGAATGCTGGCATGAGTAGCGAAAAGGAGGGTGAGAATCCCTCCCGTCGAAAGCCTAAGGATTCCTGAGGAAGGCTCGTCCTCTCAGGGTAAGTCGGGACCTAAGCCCAGGCTGAAAAGCGTAAGCGATGGACAACAGGTTGAGATTCCTGTACTATCTTTGAATGTTTAAGAGATGTACTGACGCAGGAGGATATGTTGAGCGTGTGAATGGTAGAGCACGTCTAAGCAAAGTGAGTAGAGAATAGAGGCAAATCCCTATTCTTAATATCGAGATGTGATGGGGGAGCGAAAACAAGTAGTGAAGCAACAAATTCCAAACTGCCAAGAAAAGGTACTATTGAGTGAGAAGATACCCGTACCAAAACCGACACAGGTAGGCAAGGAGAGAATCCTAAGACGCGCGGAAGAACCTTTGTTAAGGAACTCGGCAAAATGACCCCGTAACTTCGGGAGAAGGGGTACCATTAGATGTGATATACATACGTATGGAGCATAGAGTGGTCGCAGAGAATAGGCTCAAGCAACTGTTTACCAAAAACACAAGTCTCTGCTAAATCGAAAGATGAAGTATAGAGGGCTGACACCTGCCCGGTGCTGGAAGGTTAAGGGAAATGTTAGAGCAATCGAAGCATAGAACTTAAGCCCCAGTAAACGGCGGCCGTAACTATAACAGTCCCTAAGGTAGCAAATTCCTTGTCGGGTAAGTTCCGACCCGCACGAAAGGTGTAATGATTTGGGCACTGTCTCAACAAAGGATCCGGTGAAATTGTAGTAGTCGTGAAGATGCGACTTACCCACGATAGGACGGGAAGACCCCGTGGAGCTTTACTGTAGGCTGGCATTGGAATTTGGTATTAAATGTACAGGATAGGTGGGAGACAAAGAAGCGAGAGCGCCAGTTTTCGTGGAGTCAATGTTGGGATACCACTCTTTTGATACTAAATTTCTAACTTGATACTCTGAAGCGAGTATAAGGACACTGTCAGTTGGGCAGTTTGACTGAGGGCGGTCGCCTCCCTAAAGAGTAACGGAGGCGTTCAAAGGTTCCCCTCAGAATGGAAGGAAATCATTCAAAGAGTGCAAAGGCAAAAGGGAGCTTAACTGCGACACCAACAAGTGGAGCAGATAGGAAAACTAGGACTTAGTGATCCGGTGGTACCGAGTGGAAGAGCTATCGCTCAACGGATAAAAAGCTACCCCGGGGATAACAGGCTTATCTCCCCCAAGAGTTCACATCGACGGGGAGGTTTGGCACCTCGATGTCGGCTCGTCTCATCCTGGGGCTGGAGTAGGTCCCAAGGGTTGGGCTGTTCGCCCATTAAAGAGGCACGCGAGCTGGGTTCAGAACGTCGTGAGACAGTTCGGTCCCTATCCATCGTGGGCGAAGGAAAATTTGAAGGAGCTGTCCTTAGTACGGGAGGACCAGGATGGACAGACCGCTGGTGTATCAGTTATCATGCCAATGGTAATGCTGAATAGCTAAGTCTGGAAGGGATAAGTGCTGAAGGCATCTAAGCACGAAGCCCCCCTCAAGATGAGATTTCCTGTTGCAGAAATGCAAGAGAGATTCGATACAGAAAATGTCGTAGATAGGTCAGAGGTGTAAAGGTGGCAACATCAAAGCTAACTGATACTAATAAATCGAAAGCTTGACCAGAAATATATACTCTTTTAGTTGTAGGGTTTTAAACAGAAATATATTGAAAAAGAAAAAAGAAAAGAAAGTAAACAAGTATGGCTGTAAGGCTTAAGAGGCTACACTGTTCCCATCTCGAACACAGAAGTTCATGACCTAACAGCAATCTATGATTGCGTCGTAGGTCAGATGTTAAGAAACTCCATTTGTGAAACAAATGGTAAGTTTTCGACAGTGAAAAGCTCAGAGCAACGGCAAAGAAAAGTAAATAAACAAGTATGGCTGTGGATGGCTAGAGGATACACCTGTTCCCATCTCGAACACAGAAGTTAAGCTCTTAAACGTCGAAGGTACTGATACATCTCGTATTGGAAGAATAGAAAACAGTTAAATAAATCAAAAATCACTCGAGAGAGTGATTTTTGTTGATATATTATTAGTATATGAAAAAGTATTTAAGATATAATTATAAGTAAAATAAGAAAAAGGAGGAATTATGTTTAATATATGTAAGTTTTATGAAGCGATTTTTAAATCAAAACGCTTTGGAGATTAAAAAATTTTTAATGAAGATGCTTATATTGATTGGCATAATACTAATGAAAGATTTACTGTTGATGAGTTTATTGAAGTTAATTGCACTTATCCTGATAAATGGGGTGGAGAAGTTGAAAGAGTTGAACAAATCGGAAATTTAATTATTGCAGTTGCAAAAGTAATAAATGTTTTTGATAAATCTTCATTTTTATGTTAATTCCTTTATACTACTAGAAAATGGGAAAAATTTCAAAAACTTGATGAGTATTGGGGAGATAATGAGAAAATTCCTCAATGGAGAATTATAAAAATATAGGAGTTAAAATAAAGTAATGAATTCATTTTATAAAAATAAGAGTATAACAGATAATTTTAAATTAATTATTTTTGTTAATTATGTTTTTATTTGGATTGGTATTTAAAAGCATCTACTAGAGATTTTTGTTTTGCTTTGTTGTTTTAGTATTAATAGAATTTGCTTTTAAGATTGGATTTAAGTATATTAATTCTATAAGTTATACAATTTCAAATAAATTTTATAAGAAAATTTTAAAAATGTTGAATATTATAAATTTTGAATTTGATTTCTTATTTGTATATTTGTTTTTTTGATTCTATTATTAAATTTAATATAAAGTATCTTGTTGGAATTATCTTTAGTATTTTAGTTATGAGTATAATTTTTCTTTTTCTTTTTGTCTCTTTAAATTTAAAATATGAAGTTTTTAACATTTAGAATGGCTAATGAGTTAGATAGAGAAAGTATTTTTAAATATATATCTTGAAGGAGCAAATGCTTTAAAAGAAGATGGAGTTGATCAATGGCAAGGTCAATATGTTCCAAGTTTTAAAAGATGTTGATGAGCATTTAGGAGTTGATCTATATGTTTTTAGAATATCATAAAAGGATAGTTTCCACAGCTTGTTTGGTTGAAGGAATAGATGAAGATTATGAGAATATAAATGGAAAATGGAATACTTCACTTCCTTATATTAGTATTCATAAGGTAGCGACTTCAAATGAATATAAAAAGCAAAGTTTTTGGGAGAAAAATGATGAGCTATATTGAAGAATTTTGCAAAAAGGAAGAGATGGATTTAAGAATTGATACTCATAAAGACAATAAAAAGATGAGAAATTTCATTATCTCCTGTGGTTATAAATATACCGGAGAAGTAATTTTGCAAGGAGAACTTGAAAGACTTGGTTATGATAAAAAAAGTAGTGTAAGTTTAAAATGTTTTTAAATTGAATATTTTACATATATTGTTATGTAAATAAATATTGGATTTAATAATGCTTAAATTTAGGAGAGTTTGATAAAAATGGATTTTTTTAGAAAAAATTATATAAAAATTAAATTAAAATATCTTAAAAAGCAAAAGTTGAGTATATTTTTGTCAAATATTTTGACTATCTTAACTGTTCTTGCTACTGCTATTTATCCTATGCTTTTATCTTATATAGTTGACAATTATAATTCGCTTAATTCTTCTACATTAGTATATATTTTTGGAATTTTTAATTTTAAGTATAATATTTTTGCTAATGTGTACTTATTTTAATAAAATTACAAAGGCTAGTTTTGAGAAAAATTACTCAATCATTGAGAGAAGATGTTTTTATATCACTTCTTGGTACTAGTTATGAAAAATTCAATTCCAAAAAGTGATGAATATGTCTCATTTTTAGTTAATGATATCAGTATGATGTATACTTTGTTTTTGAGAATCTTATATATTTTTCAAATAGTATTATAATGTTAATTGTATACACAATAATCTTAGCTTTTACAAGTTGGCAAATGACTATTGTAATAATGGGGAGTTTGTTATTTTTATTTATTATTCCAAGTTTAGTAGGTGGAAAATTTAATTATTATAATAAAAATTTATCTTCTAGTAGAGCGAAATTTTTTTATCAAAGGCGGATGAATATTTAAACGCTTATAATATAATTAGAGAAGAACATATTTTTCCATATATGAGGAGTATAAAAGAAATTTGGAAGATATGCAAAAAAATAATTATTCTTTGAATAAGTATATGTCTTTTGTTCAAAATTTTTTTCAGGTCTATCTCTATATATTCAATTAATTTTGTGTTTTTGTATTGGATTAACTTTTGCATATTATAATATAATCTCAATTGAATTTTTACATCAAGTTTGCTATATGTTGAAATAATTTCTCAACATTCAGCTAATATGGTGAATGAACTTTTAGAAATGATTAGTGCTAATACATATTTTGGTAATTTAAAATCTATGTTAATTGAAAAGTTTGAAAAATTTGAAAATAATAATAGATATGAAAAGTAAAAGATATAGGAATTATTTTGAAAAATATTAATTATAGTATCGACAAAAAAAGATATAATAAAAATTTTTTTCTTTTGATTTTTAAAAATAATAAGAAATATTTAATAGTCGGAGAAAATGGAAGTGGTAAAAGTACACTTTTTGAAGATTATATATGAATTTTTGAATCCTACTTCTGGAGAGATTTTTTTAATAATGGTTGCAGTATTTCATATATTCCACAAGAAAGATATATTTTTGAAGGAACCATTCTAGAAAATATAACTTTGTTTAATGAAAGTATAGATGATAAAATTATTAAAAATAAATAGTTTATTAAAAATTCTTAATTTGAAATATTCATTAAATCATCTTGTAGATAAAGATGGAAAAAAATTTATCTGGAGGAGAAGTTTGTAAAATTTGCTTGATAAGGGAACTAATAAAATCTCCTGATTTAATAATTTTTGATGAGCCTCTAAATGATTTGGAGTCATCTTCAAGAGAATTAATTATGGAATATATAAAAATTAGATATTTCCGTTATAGTTGTGGATCATAGCATAAATGATTATTCATATTTTGATGAAGTTATACATATATAAAATAAAGTAAAAAGGTTAGAGTTTTTAGTTTCTCTAACCTTTTTGTTATATACTAATGTGTTGCTCCGCCTTCTACTTTAATGTCTTCTTTGTTTTCAATTATAGCTTCGATTGCATATTCTAATCCTTTTGCAATCATTTCTAAAGGCATTGATGGCATATTTCTCTTATCCACAACTTGTTCCGGTAAAAATGGAATATGGATAAATCCTGTTCTCATATTCGGATATTTTGCACTTGCAAGATGTGCCATTCCATAGCAAACATGGTTACAAACAAATGTTCCAGCTGTATTTGAAACAGAAGCGGGAATTTTATTTTTAATCATTTTTTGAACCATCGCTTTTATAGGAATAGTAACAAGATAAGCATCTGGACCATCTTCAGCTATTTTTCATCAATTGGCTGATTTCCTTCATTATCTTTAATTCTGAAGTCATCCATATTTATTCCTGACTCTTTCAACAGTTATATCAGTTCTTCCACCTGCTTGTCCTACATTTATTACTACATCAGGTTTTTCAATTTCAATAACTTCTTCAAGCTTTTTAAGACTTTTTCTTGCGACTGTTGGAATTTCCAATTTAATTATTTTCGCGCCTTTAATTTCGTCCGGTAATAATTTTACAGATTCAATTGCGGGATTAATTTTTTCTCCTCCAAAAGGGTCAAATCCACTAACTAAAATTTTCATTTAATCATCTCCTAAAATGCTAATACTAACATAAGCACTATATGAACTAAAATCATTGCAAGAGCCATAGGTGCCTGTGTTTTTATAATCGTATATTTATCTTTAGTTTCTAGTATTGCGCCCGGAACAATATTGAAGTTTGCAGCCATAGGAGTTAATAGAGTACCACAATAACCGCAAGTCATTCCAAGTGCTCCTACTACTGCAGGATTTCACCTTGTGCTATTACAAAAGGAATTCCTACGCCGATTGTAATTACAGTAAATGCTGCAAATGCGTTGCCCATAATCATAGTGAAGATTACCATACCTAAGCAGTAAGCTACGACACCGGCAACTCTTCCACCATCACCAACGATACTTCCGGCAAAGTTTCCGATTAAGTTTCCTACACCTGCTGCAGTAAATACAATTCCAAGTGCTCCTAAAAGTTGAGGTAATAAACTTGAAGCTCCAACTTGCATTAAAAGTCTTGAAGTATCTTCTTTCATATCTTCAACCTTTGGTTTAGCAATTAACAAAGCAATTATAAATGCAATTACTGCTGAAACTCCTAAGACTTGTGCAGTTGAGAATCCGAAAATTATATCTTTACCTTTAGCATCAGTTCCGATTATGAAGTTAAATGATTTAAATTGTGACATTAAAAACGCAAGACCTGCCATTATTAATGCAGGAATAAAAATTTTCCAACCGATTTTATCTGCATTTTTTCTTCTCTCTTCATCTGTTGGAGGAGTAAATTCACCGATTTTAACTTGTTTTGTAAGAGTAAGAATTCCACAAACAACAAGCATTGCACCGACAATAATACCACCTTGATCAGGTAGATATTTAACTAAAAATCCTCCAAATGCAAAATATAATTCCAACTAAAACCAAAAATAAAAACGTACCTATTCTCGCTTCTTTATTTTTAAACCTCTAAAAAGCTGTTAAAATTGAAATTAATCCACAAAGAATATATACAAATTCGTCAATAAAGAATGTATTACTACTTATCCATTTTAACATTTTTCACCAGCCTTTCTAAGTTTTCATTTCAAACAAGAAACATTGAACAATTGACAAAATAATCATTGCCACACCTGCAAATAAAGAATAATAAGCTACTTGTGCTCCGGTTATTGTGTGGCCCTTTATCTTTAAGAGTAGAAACTATAAGTAAAACACCTGAAGAAACCGGAAATATATTTTGTCCGAAAAAGTTACCGTAGTTTTCAACGGCACCTGCCAATCCCTTTAAATCTTCAAGTTTAGTTTCTGTAAGATCAACTGTTTTAGTAGCAGCACCTTCAGCCATAGGTAAAATTAAAGGTCTTACAAATTGGATATGTCCACCTAAACGCAAAGAAAATATCGCTGCAATCCAACGGATAAGTAAATATAACCAGATAACCAAACCTGCACTTGCTCCTTTGATTTTTCGTATTCCGTCGGCGGCTTTTTCTTTAAGACCATTTCTTTCCATAATGCCTATTACTATAAGTGTAGTAAAAAAACAAACTCATATATCTGTTTGTTACAAAGCCTTTACCTATAATATCCAAAAATTTCAACAATACTTTTACCTCCGGCAAGACCTGTTGCAAAACCGGCGATTAAAAACTACAGAAATTACATCAAGTTTTAACACAAAACCTACAACAATTATAACAATACCGATTAAAACTAAATAATTTTGCATATCTTCCTCCTACAATATATTTTAATTACTTATTTTTTTCAAAAAGTTTTTAATACAATAATTAAATAACTTTTTGCGATATAAACATATAAGTAATTAAAAATAGTATATCATAATTTTTAGGATTTTTAAAAGAGTATTAAGTCATTATATGAATTCCATTAAAAAAATATAATTAATTAATATATATAAATATAATAATTAGCAAAAATAAATTTTTAAAATAGTGTATTTACAATAATTATATGGAAGTATATTTTTTTAATAATCTAAATTGATTAAGAAATATAATCTATATAGATATTTTTAGTGAAATTTATCTAAAATTTGACAATATTGTAATATTGATATATATAGTACTAGGTTTATGCCCTATGATAAAGCTATTACTATTTCATCAAAACAACAATATAAAAATTATCAAATTGAAGTTTTGACATAATTCTAATATATTTACGCTTGTGGTAAATATATTAGAAGATTGTTTCCATTATGATAAATTTCGTAAAAACAATCTTAAAATTTTATTTTTGATATTTGGTATGTAAATAAAAATTTTTCACGAAGGAGGATTAAGATGATTTATTTTGATAATGCAGCGACTACAAAAACAAACCTACAGAAGTTATTGATGCAGTTGTAAATGCAATGAAAAACTTTGGTAACTCCTCTCGTGGAGTTCATGAAGAAAGTTTAAGTGCAGATAGGATTGTTTTTGAAACCAGAAAAATTAGCAAAGATGTTTAATGTTGGAAATTCCCGTCAGGTAGTTTTCACAAAAATGCAACTGAAAGTCTAAATATTGCAATAAATGGATTATTTTTAGAAAATGACCATATAATCACTTCCGTTGCAGAACATAATTCCGTTTTAAGACCTATAAATTATTTGAAAGAAAAGGGTGTTGAAGTAAGTTACATAGGAGTTTCTGAAAATGGAGTTATTAATTTTGATCAGATTCCATCTTTAATTAAAGCGAATACTAAAGCTATAGTTATAACTCATGCATCAAATGTTACGGGAAATATTACAGATTTAAAAAAGTATGGAGATTTTTGTAGAAATAATAATCTTCTTTTTGTTGTAGATGCATCTCAAACTGCAGGAGCTTTTAATATAGATATGAAAGAGATGAATATTGATGTTCTATGTTTTACAGGACATAAATCTATGCTTGGACCTCAAGGAACGGGTGCATTATGTGTTAGAGAAGAAGTTTATATAAGACCTTTTATGGTTGGCGGAAGTGGAACTCACAGCTATGATGAGTTTCAACCTGATAAGATGCCGACAAGACTTGAAGCCGGTACTTTAAATTCGCATGGAATTGCAGGGCTTCATGCATCTATTGACTATATTTTTAAGAAATAAAATGGAAAAATTTAACTAATAAAAGCTATGGAGCTTGCAAGGAAATTTTATGATGGAGTAACTAAATTTCCTGAAGTTAAGGTTTATGGAGATTTTGAAACAGACCTAAGAGCACCAGTAGTTTCATTAAATATTTCAGATATGGATTCTTCTGAAGTTAGTAATATTTTATATGAAGAGTATAAAATTTCAACAAGACCCGGAGCTCACTGTGCTCCTCTAATACACAAAGCACTTGGAACTGTTGAACAGGGTATGGTTAGATTTAGCTTTTCTCATTCAAATACATTTGAAGAGGTAGAGCTTGCTATAAACGCAATTAAAAAAATTATAGAGGATAGGAGGTAATCAAATGCGTTTTTTTAACACTAAAAAAGGGTTGTTGACTATGGGAATTATCGCAGGTCTTGGCGCTGCTTTACTTGCATATTTAGGCAATCCTAAAAACATGGCTTTTTGTATAGCTTGTTTTATTAGAGATACTGCAGGAGCTATGAAGTTCCATAATGCAGAAGTGGTTCAATATTTTAGACCAGAAATTGTAGGTATTATTTTAGGTGCATTTTTAATTTCATTATTTACAAAAGAATACAGGTCAACAGGTGGTTCGTCACCTGTTATAAGATTTTTCTTAGGTGTAATAATGATGGTTTGTGCTCTTGTATTTTTAGGATGTCCTTTAAGAATGATTTTAAGAATGTCAGCAGGAGATATAAGTTCTTATGTAGGATTTGTTGGGTTTGCAGCAGGAGTTGCAACAGGTTCATTCTTCTTAAGAAAAGGATTCAGTTTAGGAAGAGCTTATCCTGTTAAAAAAGAAAATGGATATGTTTTACCGATAGTTGTAGCAGTGCTATTCGCTTTAGTTATTGCTGTTCCATCACTTTACGTTTTTAGTAAAAAAGGACCCGGAAGCATGCATGCAGTATGGTATGCAGCACTTGGAGTAGGACTTGTATTTGGTGTAATCGCACAAAAAAAGCAGAATGTGTTTTGCAGGTTCACTTAGAGATATAATTTTACTAAAAGACTTTAGATTATTTTTCAGTAATAGGCGGAATTTTTCATCGTTATGTTAATCTATAACATAGCAACAGAAAATTTCAAATTTGTTGCTTTTGACCCTATAGCTCACGCTCAAACAATTTGGAACATATTATCTATGTATGCTGTTGGTTTCTGTGCAGTATTACTTGGTGGTTGTCCATTAAGACAATTAGTTCTTGCAGGAACAGGATCTTCAGATTCAGTTATTACTGTACTGGGAATGTTCTAGGAGCTGCCTTTGCGCATAATTTCAAATTGGCAGCAGGCAGCAGCAGTTGAAAATGCAGCAAAAGGAATTAAGGCTGCAGCAGGTGGTCCTGGAATAAATGGACAAATATTTGTTATTATTTCAATAATTGCTTTGTTTATAGTAGCTTTTTACGGAGTGAAAAGAGATAAATAATATTTAAGGGAGATAGTTATGAAAGAATTAGACGTTAGAGGATTATCTTGTCCGGAACCGGTTTTAATTTTACAAGATGCCCTTAGAGAAAATAAAAATGAAACATACAAAGTCTTAGCCAGTGAAGCTCATGTTGTAAAAAATATAACTCATTTTGCAAACAGTCAAGGCAAAAACTTCTGTAAAAGAAGTTGGATTGGATTTTGAAATTATTGTAGAATAATGAAAGAGACTAAGCTGTATATAACATTTTATACTACTGCAGAGGCAATGGCAACTGAAAGTGTGTAGAGAAAATAACCTTTTCTGGAAAACTTGTCCCTGTTCCTAGAGTTTTATCAGCAGGTTGTGGGATTGCATGGGAATGTAGTCCTATTTTTAAAGCCAAGTCTATTAGAACTTTTAGAAAAAAAGAAGATATAGAATGGGAAGAATGTAAAGAAATTTAGATTTAAGGAGAATTTTTATTGACTTTGAGAAATTTCTTAAGTAAATATTAGGTCATCTTGAGTTTCAAGATGACCTTTTTGCTTATTAAATTGTTAATTTGTTTAATACAAGTTAATACGCAGTTGACATTTTTGTTTAACTATTATATAATTATTTATAGAGTATTTTTATTTTTAGGAGGATTAAATGAAAGTATTTAAAAAGTATTTTTAATGTTTTTCTTTATTATTAATTTTTCATTTAGGATTTAATAGTATACTTTTTGCTGAAAAATATAAATGAAAAATGAGAAAAAAGTTAGTTTATGTGGAAAATATTTTTTTATGATGAAAATGGAAAATCTGCAAATGGCTGGTATGATGATGGTACTGAATGGTATTTCTTCAAAGATGGTAAAAAGCATACAGGCTTTTGCAACTGATGGAAATGGTAAGATGTATTTTTAAAAACGGAAAATATGGAACCGCTTATGTTGATAAGATTTTTCTATGAAGAAGGAAAACCTGCGAATGGCTGGTATGACGACGGAAGTGACTGGTATTTTTCAAAAATGGTAAAAAGTATACAGGCTTTGCAACTGACGGAAACGGTAAGATGTATTTTAAAGATGGAAAAATACGGAAAAAGGCTATGTTGACAAAGTTTTCTATGGAGAAGGAAAGCCTGCAGATTGGTGGTATGATGACGGAATAGGTTGGTATTTTTCCAAAAAGGAAAAATTTACCGGAATTGCTAAAGATACAAGTGGAGAAAAATATTTTTGTAGATGGAAAGTATGGTAGTGAGATTTATAATGACATACTTTTATAAAGACGGAATAAAAGTCAGAAGGAAAAGTCTATGTAAATGGTATATTTTATGGTGAAGATTTAAAACCTGCAAACTGGTGGTATGATGATGGAACAGGTTGGTATTTTTCCAAAAAGGTAAAAAGCATACGGGCTTTGCAACTGACGGAAATGGTAAGATGTATTTTTAAAGATGGAAAATACGGAAAAGGCTATGTTGACAAAGTTTTCTATGGAGAAGGAAAGCCTGCAGATTGGTGGTATGATGACGGAACAGTTTATGGTATTTTTCCAAAAAGGAGAAAAATTTACCGGAATTGCTAAAAGATGCAAGTGGAGAAAAATATTTTGTAGATGGAAAGTATGGTAGTGGAATTTATAATGACATACTTTTATAAAGATGGAGTAAAATCAGAGGAAAGTTTATGTAGATGGAATTTTCTATGGAGAAGATTTAAAAACCTGCAAACTGGTGGTATGATGACGGAACAGTTGGTATTTTTCCAAAAAGGTAAAAAGTATACGGGCTTTGCAACTGACGGAAACGGTGAGATGTATTTTAAAGATGGAAAATACGGGAAAGGCTATGTTGACAAAGTTTTCTATGGAGAAGGAAAGCCTGCAGATTGGTGGTATGATGACGGAACAGGTTAGTATTTTTTTCCAAAAAGGAGAAAAATTTACGGAATTGCTAAAGATGCAAGTGGAGAAAAATATTTTTGTAGATGGAAAGTATGGTAGTGGAATTTATAATGACATACTTTATAAAGACGGAATAAAAGTCAGAAGGAAAAGTCTATGTAAATGGTATATTTTATGGTGAAGATTTAAAACCTGCAAACTGGTGGTATGATGATGGAACTGCATGGTATTTTTCCAAAATGGTAAAAAGTATACTGGATTTGCAAAAGGATGCAAGTGGAGAAAAATATTTTGTAGATGGAAAGTATGCAAATGGTTTATATAATGAAAAATATATAAAGACGGAATTGAAACCGAAGGAGAAGTTTATATAAACGGTTTATTCTTTGATAAGGATAAAAAAATTAGCAAATGGATGGTATTATGACGGAATAGAAGAACTTTATTTTGAGAATGGTAGTAAATATACCGGAGTATTAGAAGGAAAATTTTTAGTAGATGGAAAGTATGCTAATAAATATTATGACGGGAAATATTATAAAGATGGTGAAGAAATAGAAATTCTGATAGTATGCTTTATAGAAGAAGGTATTAAGGCATATAATTTTGATGATGATAAATATTACACGGGTTGTTGGCTATATTCTGCAGCAAGTGGATTATATAGCAAAGGTGTTTCAATAACTCCACCTGAATTGTTAAAATTATTACCTAATACCGGAGATCCAAGAACCGGAGTTATGGGAAATCCTAAAGAACATTTGTATCAAGGAGTGTTTCCTGCTTGTTATCCAAGTGCATTGGTTCCTGTTCTAAAAAGTTTGTTCCAACAATTGAAGATTTTTCAGGAGCATCTTTTGAGGATATTAAATTACAACTTTCTCAAGGACATACAGTTCAAATATGGCTTTCTAGAGTTATACCTTCAAATATTATTAATGTTGGTGATGGAGAAACTATTATTGCCAGTGCTTGGTATCATTCAGTGTTATTAATTGGATATAATGATAAAGGATTCTATCATATGAAGCTGTCAATCAAAAATAAAAAGTATTCCTTGATTTTTGAAAAATCTCTTAGTCAGTATGAAGTTTTTGGTAGAAAAGCGATTTTTATATAAATAGTTAAATAAGGACTATTGTTTTTAAGCTAGTTTTTATAGTGAGGGTAAAAATTTTGCAAACAGATTTAGAAATAAAAATAGAAACTATGGAATTGATTTGCTTCGAATTATTACAATGTTTATGATTGTAAATTTGCATATTTTGTATCATGGTGGAATTTTATCGAGTGAAAAATTATATTTTTGGAAGTACAAAATTTAATATAGTATGGATAATAGAGATAGTTTCTATGTGGCTGTGAATTGTTATGCTTTTGATATCCGGTTTTGTTGGAGTCAATTCAAAAATAAGTATTCCAATATAATTTTATTATGGCTTAGAGTTGCTTTTTATTCTATTTTAATATATTTAATAGCTTGTAAATGTGGAGTTGTAGAAATGATTACAATACTTTTTATCACTTATTGTTTTTCCTGTTTTGAATACAAAATATTGGTATTTTTACAGCATATTTCTGCCTATTTTTCTTTATGCCAATATTAAATGTGAGGTTACAAAATTTAAAAGTATGAGCAACTTAGAAAATGCAATTATTATGATAATAATCGTAGTTTCTATACTTCCTTTTATTTATGCAGGAGATGTTTTTCATTGCAAAAATGGATATAGTTTTTGTATGGTTAATGGTTTTTATATTTAATTGGCGGTTTTATAGGAAAGTATAATTTGAATATAAAATTTTCTAAAAATTTTAATGCTATTATTATTTATTGTTTGTGTAGCTTTGGAATTTGGAAGTCTATATTTGACAAATTATATGAAATTAAAAGGAGTTGAAAACTTCAAATATACTTTAGTTTCATACACATCTCCAACTATGCTGTTATCAGGAATTGCATTGTTTGTTCTATTTTCAAAACTAAAATTAGGATTTTTAGGAAAGATAATTTCTTTTTCTTTCTCCTCTTTGTTTTTTCGGTTTATTTAATACACGAGCATAAAGTAATTAGAAATAAATATATAGCTGGACAATTTGAAAGGTTTTTGGATTATCCGACTAAAAGAAATGGTAATTTCAATAACAATAACAGTAATTTCTATATTTTGTATTGGAATATTTATAGATTTTTAGAGAATGTTTATTTAAAATTTTAAGATTAAAAATTGTTTAGTTTTATTGATAAAAATTAGGTGAAAGCCTAATTTTTATGTAAATTTTTGGATTTTTGTCAAAAATATGATAAAATAAAAGCTTTGTATGAATGGAGGAAATATGGGCTTAAGATTTTGTCCGCTTTTTAGCGGGAGCGACGGAAATTGTTGCTTTTTTAGAAGTTGATAATAAAAGATATTTAATAGATGCAGGTTTTAGTGGCAAAAATTGAAAGCAATCTTAAATGCTTAGAGTAGATCCAAGTACAATTGACTTGATATTTTTAACTCATGAACATATTGATCATATAAGAGGTGCTGGAGTGCTTTCCAGACGTTATGATATCAAGATTTGCAGTAATGTTGAAACACTGACTGCCGGAGCATCTAAATTAGGTAAAATTAAAGATGAAAATATTGTTGTTATCGGCACTGAAAAGAAACACAGATTTTCTCTTTTTGATTTATATACCTTGGAAATTTCTCACGATTGTGCGAGAGGAATGGGCTTTGTTTTTAATACGGATTATGGGAAAGTCAGCCTTTTAACTGATACGGGAATTATTACAAACCACATGAAAGAAAAGATTAAAGGGGTCAAAGATTTTTTATTTTGAGGCAAATCACGATTTGGAAATGCTTAAAAATGGACCTTATGACTACAATTTAAAACAGAGAATTTTGGGGGATTTTGGTCATATTTCAAATGTTACAAGTGGAAATGTACTCTCGAAGTTGTAACTGACAAATGCAAAAAGGTATATCTTGGACATTTAAGCGAAACCAATAATGAAGAAAAACTAGCTTATGACGAAGTTTTTGGAATTTTAAATAAAGAAAATGTAATACAATATACGAATTTAGAAGTTGCAAAAGAGATTTGACAACAGCAGTATAACGGAAGTGTAATATGAATATAAAAATTTTATGTGTAGGAAAACTATCTGAAAAAAATTTTTAAAAAGACGCTTGTGATGAATATAAAAAGAATTTCAGCCTTTTCAAAAATTGAAATTATTGAAATTCCTGAAGAAAATTTTGACACAAACTCCAAGTAAATTGGAAATTGAAAATGTATTAAAAAGAAGAGGGAAGAATCTTTAAATAAAATTTCAGATTCCGATTTTGTTATAACTCTTGAAATTTTAGGAAAATCAATAGGCAGTGAAGACTTTTCAAAAATTTTTAGAAGATAAAATGAATGACGGAAACTCAAAATTTATATTCGTAATCGGTGGAAGTTTTCGGACTAGGGAGATGAAATAAAAGAAAAAGTAATTTCAAACTTTCTTTTTCAAAAATTTACACTCCCACATCAACTATTTAGAGTTGTTTTATTAGAACAAATCTACAGAGCTTTTAAAAATTATGAATAATCAAATATATCATAAATAGGAGAAATATGGAAAATAAGGAAATAAAAGATATAATGGAAAATAGAGAAAATAACTACAGGCGACTTGCCCTGTTCTTTTTCCTGAAAAATGAAAGAGCTGAACTTAAAGATATTGAAAGGTCGCTGATAAAAAGATAGAAAAACATATCTGGTCAAAATTCGTAAAGGCGATTAAAGAATACAATTTAATAGAAGACGGAGATAAGATTGCAGTTGCAATTTCAGGTGGAAAAGACAGCTTGATTATGGCAAAACTCTTTCAAGAGCTTAAAAAGAATGGAAAAGATAATTTTTGAAATTGAATTTATTGCGATGGATCCGGGTTATCATCCGTCCATAAAAGAGTTACTTTTAGAAAATGCAAAATATCTTGAAATTCCTCTTACATATTATCCTGCTGATATTTTTGCAGTTGCAGACAAAATTGCAGGAGATTATCCTTGCTATATGTGTGCAAGAATGAGAAGAGGCTCTCTCTATGCGAAAGCTAAAGAGCTGGGCTGTAAATAAATTGGCATTAGGTCATCATTTTAATGATGTCATTGAAACTACAATGCTTAACTTACTATGTGCAGGAAGTTTTTAAGACAATGCCACCTAAACTAAAGGCGAAAAATTTTTGAAGATATGGAAATAATAAGACCATTATATCTTATAGAAGAAGAGTATATAATAAGGTGGATGAAGTCAACAGGACTTATGCCTTTAAATTGTGCTTGTATGGTTGCAGCTAAAAATTGGAAACAAAAGATATCAAATAAAGGATTTAATCGAAAATTTGAAAAAGACTTTAAAAATGTTGATAGTTCAATATTTAGAGCAGCAGAAAATGTAAACATAAATTTACTATTAGGCTATGAAATAAATGGACATAAAGTCGATTTCAACGAAAAATACGAAAAATGACAATCCATTTTATGAATAAGAGGAGGATGATTTCTAATGGATGAAGGTAAAAACAAGGATTTAGATGAAAACAAGGACGGAGATAAAAATATATATTAAAAATGGAAAATTTGTTTTTTGTTTTTTGAAGTATTTTTCAATCTTTGTTTCATTATTAATAAGTATATTTAATAATAATTTACTACCATTTAGTCGTATTTTATTTTACAAAAATGTCTTTCCATAGTAAAACAAAAATATGGGTTATTATGGAACTGTATTTGGGGTATATTTTGCTGTTAAAAATATTATGAAGATAAAAACCAAAGAGATAAAGAATTGATCGAAATTCAAAAACAATCTAATTTGCTTAGAGAAAAAGAAATAGAAAATAGAAAAGATAATTACAGACCGACGTTTATTATATATAATAATAAGATTGAATTACTTATGAGAAAAGATGATCTATTCTTGGAAAATATTGTATATTATCCTTGTTTAGATGGTACTTATGATAAACACGGAAAATATATAGGAAATAAAAGGTCTGGAGAATACATCTTTGAGGAACAGAAGAAGAAGCTATTCCTGATAACTTTTATATTTCTGCAGATACTTTATTAGGAGAAAAATATTATTTGGATTTCTGTATGCTGAACATAAAGTGTATAAATATCTTAATGATGGTGGTAATCCCAGTTTACCAAATGGATTTTCTGAGAGATTATAGTTTAGAAGTAATAAATCAAAATTGGGGCAGTTATAATGTGGTTTCAAATACCTATAGCTATGAAAAAGAAGAACTATTATATATTAATATAGAAAAATTATTTTTTTACAATTCAATGCATATTCGTAATATAGTCTTTTTAATAATAATATTTTAAAAAGAAGAATTTTGATAAGTACAAATCATCAAAAATTATACAAAAGTATATTCTTTGGATTGATGAAAGTAAAAGTTTTCCTTTTATATGATAAATTATAGTTGGATTATTAAAGTGTTGAATGAAGTTTATAATCAAGTTTATGATAAATCAGATTCATTTAAAATTGTTAATAATACAATATCATTATATAAAAGTGATGTTGAACGTATAATAGAAAATTTTTGTACAGAGTTTCAAGATAAACAGCTACTAACTTTAATTAAAAATTAAAGACTTTTTAAAAAATGATGAATTAGAAATAAAAATCTTCAATAAAATATATTTTTAGATTGTATTATTGAGTTATATACATATCTGTAAAAATGCCGGTTGATTCTAATGAAAAATATCGAATAATATATTTTTGCATAACTATATTACATTTGCTTTTTGAAAATATTGAAGAAGTAAAGAAAAATCAGATAGTTTGAATAAATATTTTTGCAAGATAAAAAGTAATATTTTAGGAGCGATATCTTTTTGAATTCATATTGAATTAAGAATATAAATAAATGTTTGTAAACAGTGAATTTTTGAATTCGCTGTTTTTTGATGGATAAAAATATTTTCACGTCATATTACTTTGCAAAGAGAAGCTCCCAACACGTCATCTTGAGCGAAGTGAAACGAAGTCGAAAAGATCTCAATATTGTTTGTTTACAAACAATAATATTTCTGAAAGAAATCTTAAAAGAACTAGAAATTAATTTTTATTAAATTTGAAAATCAAATCAATGACTAAGATTTTTCTGTAATTTATGTATCTACGACATTCACTTTTGTTTGCAACAAAAGTGTGAGATTTCCACAGTCGACTGTACTCAAATCGAAGATTTGAACAATCTTTGCGTCAGACCTACTATTGATTGTTTACAAGCAAAAACTATGAGATTTCTCCACTGAACTCCGCTTTGCTTCGTTTCGGTCGAAATGACGTATAAGGATAATGTCAATATTTAAGTGCTAGACGTTAGTAGTAAACAAACTTCAAAAATACTTAAAAAGTATAAATATCAGTATAAAACAATTTAATAAAATGGTAATTATAAATATGTTGTATAAAAAAATATTTCACGTCATATTACTTTGCAAAGAAAAGCCCTCAACACGTCATCTTGAGCGAAGTGAAACGAAGTCGAAAAGATCTCAACTATTGCTTGGTTATATTTCTGAAAGAAATCTTAAAAGAACTAGAAATTAATTTTTTTATTAAATTTGAAAATCAAATCAATGACTAAGATTTTTCTGTAATTTATGTATCTACGATACATTCACTTTGTTTGCAACAAAGTGTGAGATTTCTCCACTTCGCTATCGCTACGGTCGAAATGACGTATAAGGATAATGTCAATATTTAAGTGCTAGACGTTAGTAGTAAACAAACTTCAAAAATACTTAAAAAGTATAAATATCAGTAAAATAAAAATAATTTAATAAAATGGTAATTATAAATATGTTGTATAAAAATAGTTCACGTCATATTACTTTGCAGCCCCTAACACGTCATCTTGAGCGAAGTGAAACGAAGTCGAAAGATCTCAATTATTGTTTGTTTACAAACAATAATATTTCTGAAAGAAATCTAAAAGAACTAGAAATTATTTTTATTAAATTTGAAAATCAAATCAATGACTAAGATCGTAATTTATGTATCTACGATACATTCACTTTGTTTGCAACAAAAAGTGAGATTTTCCACTTCGCTATCGCTACGGTCGAAAATGACGTATAAGGAAAAGTCGCTGTTTTAGGGCTAGATGTTAATGGGAAAATAAACGTTAAAAAGCATAAGAGTAAAATAAATAAAATTTAAATAATTTAATAAAACGGTAATTATTAATATGTTGTATAAAAATATTTCACGTCATGTTATTATGCAAAGAAAAGCTCACGACACGTCATCTTGAGCGAAGTGAAACGAAGTCGAAGATCTCAACTATTGTTTGTTCACAAACAATAGTATTTCTGAAAGAAATCTAAAAAGATTTCAAAAATTTTTAGAAACTACAAAACAAAAATTCCAAAAAAATATTGACTTTATATACTATACGTTATATAATATAAGTAAGTTAATAATAGTTAGGAGAAAAGGAGTGCTTATGTTTTCAATTCAGGGAGAAATTTTTAGACTTTTGTGTTCTTGCGATAGTTAATCGAAGCGATACTTATGGTTATGAAAATTACTCAGAAAACTTATAGCTACTATTGAAATTTCAGAGTCAACTCTCTATCCGGTTTTGAGAAGACTTTTAAAAATGGTCTTTTGGATAGTTATGATGTAGCTTTTGATGGTAGAAATAGAAGATATTATCGTATAACAGGGGCAGGTCGAGATGTTTTAAATTTTAATAAAGAAAAATGGAATATATATGTTAAGCAGGTAAATCAAATTGTTGGAGGTAATGATGAGTAGAAGAACTTTTATGCGAAAAGCTTATGTCTTATCTAAAAAAATATTTTCGAGGACAGAAAGGCAAAATGTAGAGAATTTTTACAATGAAATGTTTGATGAGCAGGGAATCGGTCTTGATGATGAAGTTCCTGAAAGTTTTGAAATCTGAGAAAAATTGCAATGGAAAATTTTGGCTGAAGATATTGAAATTGAAGAGGAAAAAAAGTGAAAGAAGTGGTAGAAAGAAAATAGTTTTTGGAAAAAAATTATCTCTTGTAGGACTTGGAATTTTTTTCTTTTCCATTATTAGTTCCAATTTTTGTTATAGCAATTCTTTGCTTTGTAATTTGGATTGTATTTTTCTGTTGTAGGATTATTGATTTCTTTGCTCACTTTACCTTTTTCATTTATTTTTAATCCCTGAATCAATTATTACTTAGGGGTTGGAAAGTTATAGTATTTATAATTTTAGTCTATATTTTTTGCGTGGATGATAAAGGGACTTTATAATATGCTAATTAATGATATTTCAAAAATCCGCAGATATAACAGAAAATATGTTAGAGTTAATTATCAACCCTAGTGAAATGAAGATTATGAAATTTATGAGGAGGAAGAAATGGACTATTCAAATGCAAATATGGACACTTTTTGAAGATATTGACGATATAGAAATTGATTTTAATACTTTTAAGTGTAAAATTTGAAATCAGTGAAGATGAAGTTGTTAGAGTGAAGTCAAGAAATTTAAGAAGAACTAAATTGTATTGTGAAAAACTCAAAATAAATTGAAAAATTTATAATAAGGGTTTAGTTGGTCATCTTGATGATAGAGGAATTATAATTGATGATGATTTTTATTAAGGATTCTTCACTTACAATTTATGTTCCTGAAGATGTTTCAATTTGTGGAGAAATTAATGCTTCAAGTATTAAAATGAAAGATTTAGAGCTTAGAGATTTTAATTTAGAAGTAAATGCCGGAAATGTAAATCTAAATAATCTTGAAGTTAAGAACTTTGATGTTGAAGTAAATGCCGGAAATATCAAAGGAGATGTTGAATATCAAGATATGTTTGAACTTGATGTCAAGGCGGGAAATGCTACACTTGAAGTTGATAAATTGTATGGAGAAATAGAATATGAATATAGTGTTGGAATGGGAAGTGTAAAATTTTCGGAGAACTTTGCAGGATTTGATAAAAGCGGAAGAAAAAAACAGAGTTTCTGATGTTAATATGAAGATAAAATGTGAAGCGGGGAAAGTTACTATAAGTTAATTTTTATAATTTTTACTTGTCAACTTAATTATGTTATAATGGTCTTGTAAAATATTTTATATTAGGAGGAAGGTTATGACTAACAAAAAGTGCATGGTTACAAATTGAAGATGCAGAAAAAGATTTAGTTTTTAGTTTCTGCGAAGACTACAAAAAAAGTTTTTATCAGTTGCAAAAACAGAAAGACTTGCTTTGTACAGAAATTATTCGTCAAGCGAAGGAAAAAGGGCTTTAGAGATTTGGAAGAACTTTATAAATCCGGTGAAAAATTTAAGGCGGGAGATAAGTTTTATATAAATCATAAAAATAAGTCAGTAGCTCTTTTTCGTAATGGGGGACTGAACCTTTAGAAAACGGATTGAATATCGTTGGGAGCGCATATTGACAGTCCACGTTTGGATGTTAAGCAAAATCCTTTGTATGAAGCAAATAATTTGTCAAAATTAAAGACTCACTATTATGGTGGAATTAAATTATATCAATATGCAACTATTCCTTTGGCAATTCATGGAGTTGTTTACAATTCTGCCGGAGAAAAAAATAGATATACATATTGGAGAAGATAAAGGTGATCCTGTATTTTGTGTAACAGACTTATTAATTCACTTATCTAAAAACCAATTAGGTAAAACAGCTCGTGAAGCCTTAGTTGGAGAACAAATGAATATTCTAATGGGAAATATACCTTTAAAAAGATACTGAAAAAGACGCTGTTAAAGAAAATGTTTTAAAATTGATAAAAGAAAAATATAATTTTTGAAGAAGAAGACTTTAAAATTGCTGAATTGAAATTGTACCAGCAGGAGAAGCAAGAGATTTAGGATTTGACAGATCAATGGTTTTTAAGCTATGGTCAAGATGATAGAGTATGTGCTTTACAACAATGCGTGCTATTTTTTGAAATTGAAAATCCTAAGAAAACAGCCTGTGGATTATTTATGGATAAAGAAGAAATAGGTTCAATGGGTAATACAGGTATGGCATCATATTTCTGGGAAAATACAATGACTGAACTGTAAATCTTGAAGGAGAATTTTTGTCAATTAAAAAGTTAATCGTTCTTTAAAAAAATTCTAAAGTTTTATCAGCAGATGTTACAGTTGGTTTTGATCCTGATTTTTCCTGATGTTTGTGAACAAATGAACTCTGCATTTATCGGCTCAGGAATTTCAATTTGCAAATATACCGGAAGCGGTGGAAAATTCGGTTCAAGTGATGCAAATGCTGAATTTTTAGCGGAGTTAGAAAAGTATTTAAAGAACATAATGTTGTATGGCAAACTTCAGAACTTGGTAAAAGTAGATCAAGGTGGTGGCGGAACAATCGCATTACTTCTTGCAAAATATGGTGCAGAAGTTTTAGATGCAGGTCCTGCTACATTGAGTATGCACTCACCTTATGAAGTTACAAGTAAAATAGATGTTTATATGAGTTATAAAAGCATATAAGGCATTTATGTTATAAGATTTAAGATAAAAACAAACCCACCTGAAAGATGTTAAACATCAAGCGGGTGGGTTTTTCGTTGTAAAATAATCTACTTCTTAATTATTTATGAAATAAATCAAAAGTAGCTAGTCTTAATTTGTAAAATTGTAATTTGATTTTAAAAATTTTAATTTAATTTCTATTTATGCTCTTCAACTGTATTTTTCAATATTAAATACTTTTTAGAGCTGATTTTCTAAGTTTATCTTTTTCTTCATCAGATTTTTAAAATCATTATTGTATAAAGTTCCTTCCCAACTTCCATACATTGGATTTGGTAACATTATATATTTATCTCCCCAGTCATTTGCATGATCTTTAACGAATTTATCTCTTCCTTTTAATGATCCGTCTTCAGGAGTTGCAAAGTCATGTAAATTATCTCCGACTAACATAACAATCTTATGAGTTTTCTTCAATTTTTACGTCTGGCATCTTTGCCCTTTTTCTCCTTTTTGCTTTTAACATTAAGTTTCCATCTGATTGTAGAGGAAGTTCTTTTTTTCAAAAGATTTTTTTCTTAGTAGCTTCAAATTCTGTTTCTGCATTTCTATCTGTTACATAATAAATACTAACATCATTTTTGTTTGCAAAATCTAAAAATTCTTTTGCTCCATATACAACATCAGCTTTTTGCATACATAACCCATTCATGCCATCCTTCTGGATAGGATTTTCCGTTAATTGCATAATAAGCTTTGAATTGGTGAGTTGTCAAGAACTGTTTCATCCAAGTCTAAAAACGACAGCCAATTTTTCGCCTTTTAGCTTTATTTTTTTAATTTTTTTCTTCCAATGATTTTTGCAGCATTATATCCTTGAGTGTAAAGCGCTTTAGCTTCTGCAGATGTTTGATACCAAGTAACTGCCATTAAATTCTGAGAAGGCAGATTGACCTTATCTTTTTCTCTTGAGTTTCAGTTTGCTGTTTAGAGCTTCCGCCTCCTTCTTGGCGGGTGCTGAACAAGCACTTAACAATAACAGCATAGCTAGTAATAAACTAGATTTTTTTCTTAAACATAATATCCTCCTAATTTTGTTACAATCTTACAAAAATAATCCAATTTTATTGTGGAACACTACCCATACAATGTAAAACATTGTGGAATAGCAGGGTTCTCGTTTACATTAGTTTAACATTATAAATTTCAAGATTTTTATTATAATTAAATTTATTTAAGAGGTAAATTTTTATTGTATTTTATGTTTTAACAATTAATATATTTATCAATTTAAAAATAAAAACGTTTTTGTTTTTAATAAAAAAATATTTTGAAAAATTGATATTTTTATTATTTATTTAAATGTTGACTATTACAATATTTTTAAAATAATTATATTAATTAGGAATAAGTGTGATTTGCAATATACTTGAGAGTAAAAAAAGTTTGAATAAAATTCAAAAATATATTTTTATTTATGAACAATATTTGTTAAAAACATCAACAACACGATAAACCGAAAAATTTTAAATTATTTTGTTAAAAATATTGACAGCGTTTGCTGATGGAGTTATAATAAGAATGTAATGAAAGATAATTTCAAATATTTCACATAAAAATTTATTTGTTAATTTTTGAGATTATTATAATAAAACAGTTTTATGAAGGGGTTTTTTATGAAAGCTGTAGTTGTTAATAAAGAAGGAACTTGGGTTGAATTGGTTGAAAGAGATATCAGAAAACCGGGTTACGGAGAAGCGTTAGTAGATGTTGAGTATTGTGGAGTTTGCCACACTGACTTGCATGTTGCTAAAGGAGATTTTGGAAAGGTTCCGGGTCGTGTTTTGGGACATGAAGGTATCGGTATTGTAAGAGAACTTGGCGAAGGCGTTAAGTCTTTGAAAGTTGGCGATAGAGTAAGTATTGCATGGTTCTTTGAAGGTTGTGGTTGTTGTGAATATTGCGATACAGGAAGAGAAACTCTTTGTAGAACTGTTAAAAATGCAGGATATTCCGTTGATGGTGCAATGGCAACTCAATGTATTGTAACTGCTGATTATGCAGTTAAAGTACCTGACGGATTGGATCCGGCTCAAGCAAGTAGTATTACTTGTGCAGGTGTTACTTGTTATGCGGCAATTAAAGCAGCAAAACTAAGACCGGGTCAATGGATTGCACTATACGGAGCAGGCGGACTTGGAAACTTGGCTGTTCAATATGCAAAGAAAGTTTTTAATGCTCACGTTGTAGCTGTTGATATAAATGACGATAAACTTGCTCTTGCAAAAGAATGCGGTGCAGATATTGTTATAAACGGACTTAAAGAAAATCCTGTTGAAGTGATTAAAGAAAAAACAGGTGGTTGTCATTCATCAGTTGTTACTGCTGTTTCAAAAGTTGCTTTTAATCAAGCTATTAATTCTGTAAGAGCAGGAGGAATAGTCGTAGCAGTTGGATTGCCTTCAGAAACTATGGATGTATCTATAGTTAAAACTGTTCTTGACGGAATTGAAATTATCGGTTCACTTGTAGGAACAAGAAAAGATTTGGAAGAAGCGTTCCAATTCGGTGCAGAAGGAATGGTTGTTCCGGTTGTTAAAAAACGTCCAATAGAAGATGCCCCTGCTATTTTCAAAGAAATGGAAGATGGAGTTATTACAGGCCGTATGGTTATAGATATGAAAATGTAAAATAATTTTACTTTTAAAAGGGGCTTTTGAGCCCTTTTTATTGTGAAACAACAAAGTTCTTGGGTACCCGCCCTGATGCAAAAGTATTGTGAAAGGGTGAGATTCTTATTGTAAAAATGACAAAAATGGAATAGGGATTTAAAAATTATTTTTGCTTTTAAATTTATATTGTGATGTAATAAATTTGTTATTAATATGTTATGTTGTTTAATGAAAACGATTAAAAATTTATGGATTAAATTATTTAGAAAATTTAGATACAGTTTTTACAAAGTGAAAAAATTTTGAAAAATTTTATGAAAAATGTTTGAAAAATATATCATTTTTGTGATTGTAATCACTGACGAAAAGTTTTTCTGGGTATATACTATAAACATAGTAAATAAGTTTACGTAATTAATATAAAATTTTTAGGAGATGATTTTATGGACGCTTGAGAGGTTTTTAAAAAGGTAATTGGAGGAAAATATTGATACAAGAGATTTCATTCAATTAAATTATACACCTTATGAAGGAGATGAAAGTTTCTTAGCTGAACCAACTGAAAAGAACTAAAAACTTATGGAAAAAGCTGAAGACTTAATCTTAGAAGAAGTTAGATCAAAAACTATTAAAGTTGATACTACAAGAGTTTTCAGGAATTAATAATTATCCTGCAGGTTATTTAGACAAAGAAAATGAATTGATTGTAGGTTTTTCAAACTGATGAACCAATGAAGAGAATCGTAAAATCCTTATGGCGGATACAGAATGGTTACAAATTCTTTAGATGCTTATGGATTAAAAGATGGATCCGACAATCGAAAAATATTTTCAATGAATTTAGAAAAACTCATAATCAAGGTGTTTTCTGACGCTTATACTTTCTCAAATGAGAAAAGCTAGAACTGTTGGTCTTTTTAACAGGTCTTCCAGATGCTTATGGACGTGGAAGAATTATCGAGATTACAGAAGAGTTGCTCTTTATGGAATTGACAGATTAAGAGAAGATAAATTAAATGAATTTAGAAAATTGGAAAGTGAATTAGCTTCTGTAGATATTATCAGACTTAGAGAAGAACTTTCTGAACAATACAGAGCTTTAGATGAAATGAAGAAAATGGCTTTGGAATATGGTTATGATATTTCTGTTCCGGCTACAAATGCTAAAGAAGCTATTCAATGGTTGTACTTTGCTTATTTAGCAGCTGTTAAAGAAAATAACGGAGCTGCAATGAGCCTTGGTAGAAACGGCGGATTCTTAGATATTTACATCAAGAGAGATATTGATGAAGGAACTTTAACAGAAAGTGAAGCTCAAGAATTAATCGACCAATTCGTTATGAAACTTAGAATGATGAGACATTTAAGAACTCCTGAATATGATGATTTATTCGCCGGAGATCCTACTTGGGTTACTGAATCTCTAGGTGGTATGGGTCTTGATGGAAGAACATTAGTTACTAAGACTGCTTTTAGAATTTTGCACACTTTAACTAATTTAGATTCTTCACCGGAACCAAATATGACTGTTCTTTGGAGTTTAGATTTACCGGAAGCTTGGAAAAACTATTGCTCAAAAATGAGTATTCAAACAGGTTCATTACAATATGAAAATGATGATGCAATGAGACCAGTTCACGGAGATGACTATGCAATTGCTTGTTGTGTATCTTCAATGGTAATTGGTAAACAAATGCAATTCTTTGGAGCTAGAGCAAATCTTGCAAAATCACTTCTTTATGCTATTAACGGTGGCGTTGATGAAATGAAGAGAGCAAAAGACGGTTCTTTAATCAAAGTTTTAGATGGTATTGAACCAATTAAAGATGAAGTTTTAGATTTTGACAAAGTTTATGCCAACTATAAATTAGTTTTTAGAAAAAGTTGCAAAACTTTATGTAAATACAATGAATACAATTCACTATATGCATGATAAATACGCTTATGAAGCTGGACAAATGGCTCTACATGATACTTTTTGTTCATAGATATATGGCATTTGGTGTAGCCGGTATTTCAATCGTAGCTGACTCATTAAGTGCAATTAAATACGCAAAAGTTAAACCAATCAGAGATGAAAACGGCTTAGCTATTGACTTTGAAGTAGAAGGAGATTTCCCAACTTACGGAAATGATGATGATAGAGTTGACTCAATTGCAGTAGAAGTTATTGAAGGATTTATGGAAGAACTTAGAAAAACTCCTACTTATAGAAATTCTGAACATACACTTTCAATCTTAACTATAACTTCAAATGTAGTTTATGGTAAGAAGACAGGAACAACTCCTGACGGAAGAAAGAAAGGCGAACCATTCGCACCGGGTGCTAACCCAATGCACGGAAGAGATAAGACAGGTGCAATTGCATCACTTAACTCAGTTGCAAAAATTCCTTTTGCAGGATGTTGTCAAGATGGTATTTCAAATACATTCTCAATAGTTCCGACAGCATTAGGAAAGAGTGAAGATGAAAGAAAAGTTAATTTAACAAACTTAATGGACGGTTATTTTGAACAATTAGCATTCCCATTTGAATGTTAATGTACTTGACAGAGCAACTTTATTGGATGCTTATGATCATCCGGAAAAATATCCAAACTTGACAATTCGTGTTTCCGGATATGCAGTTAGATTTAACAGACTACAAAAGAACAACAAATGGAAGTAATTCACAGAACTTTCCATGAAAGTCGTTAAGAAGTTGCAAAGTAATGATAAAACAAACAAAGCAGGTTGTCCTGCTGTTTTTCTATATATAATTATTAAAAGGTGATTTTTATGGTAATAGGCAGGTTGCACTCAATTGAAACAATGGGGCTTGTTGACGGACCGGGCATAAGAACAATTTTCTTTTTACAAGGTTGTCCTCTAAGATGCCTTTACTGTCACAACCCGGATACTCAAGCATTGCAAGGTGGTACGGAGATAACACCTGATTTTGTGCTGTCTAAAGCCGAAAGATACAAAACATATTATAGAGATAATGGCGAGTAACTTTTTCAGGTGGAGAGCCTCTTTACAAGGTGAATTTCTTGCTGAAACTCTAAAGCTTTTAAAAGAAAATGGCTATAATACTTGTATTGACACAAGCGGTTATGGGAATGAAAAGTATTTTAAAGAAATTTTAGAAAATACAGATACAATTCTTTTGGATGTAAAAAGTTTTTCAAATCAGGTTATATAGAAATGGTAAAGCAAAAATGGACGGATTTTTATAAATTTTTGAATATATTGAAAAATATTATAAAGGTAAAATTTGGTCTCAGACATGTTATGGTTCCGGTTTTACAGATAATAAGGAATCAATGGACAAATTTATTGAAATAATTAAAGCCTTTATCGAGATAAAATGAGAGAGTTGAAATACTACCTTATCATATAATGGGAGTTGCAAAAGTATAAAGAACTTGGAAGAGACTACAAACCGAAAAGATGTCCCCGCAATGAATAAAGAAAAAGCTCAATGCTTGGAAAGTTAGTAAAGTAAATTGAATTTAAATTAATTTGTTTTTAACAATACTTTTTGATAAACAAAAATCACTCGTTTGAGTGATTTTTAATACTTGATTTTAAGTTGTTTTTAAGGTTATACTGTTATTATTATAAAGCAGAAATACGGGGTGATTTTATGAGAATTTTTAATTTGTGAAGATGAGATTGATTTGGCAGATGGTCTTTGTACTATTTTGAAAGGTAATAAATATTCTGTTGATGTCGTTTATGACGGAGAAGAAGCTCTTACTTATCTGGAAGCGGAAAAACTATGATGCCGTTGTTTTTAGATATTATGATGCCGAAAGTTGACGGAATTACTGTTTTAAAAACTATAAGAGAAAATGGAACAGTATTCCGGTTATTATGCTTACAGCAAAGTCTGAACTTGAAGATAAAGTTATAGGACTTGATTGTGAGCGGATGATTATCTAACGAAGCCTTTTTGAAGTTAAAGAACTTCTTGCAAGACTTAGAGCCATAACCAGAAGGAAAAACTGTTACAGACAATGTTTTTAACATTTGGAAATATCACCTAATAGAACAAATTTTGAATTATCTTCTGAAAAAGGTAGTTATAAACTTACAAATAAGGAATTTCAAATGCTTGAAATGCTTATGTCAACACCTTCAAATATAATTTCTGCAGATACTTTTTATGGATAAAATATGAGGGTTAGTGATACAGATTCCGACATAAGCGTTGTGTGGGTTTATATTTCATATCTTAGAAAAGAAACTTGCAAAAAGTTAGATGCAGATGTTGAAATAAAGTAACTAGAAAATGTTGGGCTACTCTTTGAGACTATAAATGGAAAGTAAACTTAGAAAAAGTTTATCTATTTTTCAGATTGGGATTATAGCAATCGTGCTTTTTGTCAATAATGGCATTTTGTAAATGTTACAAAATTTTTATAATCTTAAACGTAGTTCTGATGAGCTGTTGAAAACATTAGTAGGAAAAACAATGGAGTTATGCCAAGTTTTTAAACTTAATGATAATTCTAAAGAAGAAAAACTGTCTATTTAAAAATTTCTCAAATAGATTTTTCACAGTTAAGACGGATAATAAAAATGTTATAACAGTTAATACTGATGATGTATTACAAGTGCATCTGAGGCGGTAGAATACGCAAAAGATGTTTTATCCAGCGGGAAAAAGTAGAGGATATTATGGAGGTTTTAAATATGTTGTTGAAAATACAGAAAACGGCTAAATTAATCGCCTTTGTAGATGTTGTAAAAGATTTTGACGTTTTTATTCGAATTCTTGGTAATAGTGTTGTTATAAGTTTCTTTGTTTTGGGATTTGTTACGTTTTTTCATTCGTTTTTATCTAAAAGGCTGTTGCACCGATGGTTCAAGTCTATGAAAAGCAAAATGCTTTTATTACAGATGCAAGTCATGAGTTAAAAAACTCCGCTGGCTATAATAAATACGAGTGCAGATGTGCTTGAAATGGAAAAGCGGAGAGTAAATGGACAGGAAATATTCACAAGCAGGTAAATAGATTAAATGGTCTTTATCGAAATTTGATTTCACTTACAAAACTTGAAGAATCGGACGATTTGACAGATTAGAGTTTTCACTTTCAGATACACTTGATGATTGTGTTATGGACGTTAAAGGATTATGCCTTAAGTTTGGATAAAAATATTGTTACAGATATTGAAAAAGATATTTCCTTTAAGGAGATGAAAAGTTAATTAGGCAGGTTATAGGAATTTTGTTTGATAATGCTATCAAATATGCAAGAGAAAAAGTGATATAAATGTTAAACTTATAAAACAAAATAAGAAGATAGTATTTACTGTAGAAAATGAAGCAGATAATTTAGAGATTAAAAACTATAATATTTTGTTTGAAAGATTTTACAGAGCGGATAGTTCAAGGAACAGTAAAACCGGAGGATATGGGATCGGACTTTCTATTGCTCAGTCAATTGTTTTAAAAACATAAAGGGAAAATTTCTGCTGATAGTTTTGACGGAGAGAGAATTGTTTTTACAGTTAAATTATAAAAATTGAATAATATAGATTAGAGCTGTTATTAAATTAATAGCTCTTTTTGTTTTATTTTATATAATTTCTTTAAATAATTTTTGAAGTTTATTTACCTTTAACGTCAGCCCTTAAGCGAAGATTTCTCCTATTTGTCATCTCGAGTGTAGTGCAACGTAGTCAATCTAGTCCTAACTTAGATTATTTACTTGTAAATAATCTATAGTAGGTCTGACGCAAAAGATTGTTCAAATCTTTGATTTGAGTACAATCGACTGTGGAGATCTCACACTTTTGCTTATGTAAAAGCAAAAAGTGAAATGTATCGTAGATACATCAATTATTGTAGTCTCAATTTTTATAATTTAATGTTTATGTTAATCTTCCTATCATATATTTTCCTTGATACATCATTTTTCTTATTCTAAAAATATTTTTAAAATAAAAATATATTTAAGGTTAATCAAAGGTTGTTTTTATAAAATATAATTACAAAATATATATAAGAATTTAATTGTATTGAAATAGTATTAAGGAGGACATATGAAGGCTAATAAATTGGTAGTTGAATTATTCAGTTTAGCTTATATTGTCCGGTTGTTTGATAGCTTGTAGCAAACCCTACAAAGGAAGCCAATACACAGTCTATGCAAAACATGAAGGTAAATAGAACAAATTCAAATGCTAAGTCGAATATTTTTGCAGATGATGATTATGATGCAATGATTGATGAGAAAAATAGTACAGTTTTGAATTTAAGTGATATTTCTAAATTAAAGGCAAAAATGTGAGCGTATCGGGAAATGTTATAACTATTTCTCAGGAGGTACTTACATTTTTAACAGGTAAACTTGACGATGGGCGAATAGTAGTTAATGCAAAAAGTGATGATAAAGTTAGACTTGTTTTTAAAAGGAGTTGAAAATTTCTTCGACTAGAGGGAATCCATTTTAGTTGAGAAATGCTAAAAACGATTATTACTCTTGCATCAGACACTAAGAATAAATTAGAGCTGAAAGGAGAATTTGAATAAAGAGGAAAAATAAATTCAGTTATTTTTCAAAGAGTGATTTAAGTTTTAACGGTACAGGAATTTTAAATCTTTTTCACCTTATGGTAGAGGATTGTATCTCAAGATAAAGTAGTCTTTGTAGACGGTAAGATATGCAATGGATACTGCGGGAAATACTGCAGTGCTAAAAATTTGTAGCAATAGTCGACGGTAAGTAAGTGATATTAAGTCGGAGAAAAAGGCTCAGGATTAAAACTACGGAAGTGATAATAAGGATGTGTGTATATTGCAAATGGAAATTTTTAATATTTCTGCTGGAAAAGACGGAATAAATTCAAATTCGAAAGTTACAATTAACAATGGAAATATAAAGATAAAAAGTGGAGATAATGGTATCGAAAGTGAAAATATAGATAAGAGGCGGAAACACACAGGTTGTTTCGAAAGATGATGGCATATTTGCAAATGGCAAAAAGATACTAAGCCTGATTCTCTGCATATACAAATAAGTGGAGGAAAGGTTAATATTTATTCTGAAAAGAATGGATTAAATTCTAAGGGTGATATTTCCGTAACCGGAGGAGAGACAGTTGTTGAAAGTTCAAGTAATACTGAAAAATTTGACAATGAATTATAGAGGTTCTGCAAAAATAACCGGTGGAACATTCGTCGGAGTGGGAAACGATTCAATGGTTAAAAGTTTTGGAGATTCTTCAACTCAGGGAAGTATGCTTATGAAATTTGATAAAAAGACTAAAGAAGATTTGAAAGTTTTAGATGAATCAGGAAAAACTTTTAGCAGAATATAAAACCGAAGTCGAATATCAAACGGTTATAGTAAGTACAAAAGATATTAGGAAAATAAAAAAATATAAATTAGTGGCAGGAGATCAAACTTTGGACGTTTTTCTTAGATAAAATAAATTATAAATCTGCCGAACTTGTTGAAAAATAATTGAAATAGATAGAAAAGTAACTGAAGATTATAAAAGCTGTGAAAAATTCACAGCTTTTTAATGAAATTTTTAAACTATCTAATATATGAAATTGTATCTTTTCTTCGATTTTTACCATCTCTACAGATTTGTAAAATTCATTATCTCTGACATCGTGAATATCTGTAAAAAGGCAAAAAGTTCTAATGTCTTTATATTTTTCAGAAACCGTCTTAAACAGCTTTTGTTCCAATTCCCTGTCTATAATAATTGGAATCTACAATCAAGTCTTGAATAAGTAGTATATGTTCGCCATCTCCAACACAACGAATAAAAAGCTATTAATTTATCATTCTCGAAAGCACCTAAAAGATAAAGTGAATTTTCAAAAGCTCTTTTTAGTTTTTCGTCATCTTTTAGATATGTTGACCAGTTTGCAGACTTAAAGATTCTCTTTATATCTTCAAAGTATTCATTAAAAATCAAATTCTCTTAATTCCATATATCCTCCTAAATTTCTAAAAAAATAATTTTACTCCCTCTTTTAGTTTTTCTTCACTAAAGTGTTGCAAAAACCCTAATAAAATAGAAGGAATTTCTCTTTTGTTCCATAAGAGCCAAGTCCATAGACCTTTATCTTTTTCTTTTCGCTACAATATATTCTTCCGAGTAACTTTTTGGATATTCTAAAACTATATGAAGTCCTGCGTCTGCTCCTCTTATTGTTATATCTTTTCTTTCACTTAACATATCTATTAATAATTGTCTTTTTAGAATAAATTTTTTTCTCATTCTGTTTAGATGCTTTTTCAAATTCTCCTGTCTCTATAAAGTTGTAAGCATTTTTTTGTACCATAATTGAAAACCGGACAGATGAAAAATTTAAAATTTGTATTATATTTTTCAACCAAATCGAAGGGTAGAACCATAAAACTCACTCTAAAAACTTAGTGAGATTGACTTTGAAAAAGAACCGATGTAAATTACTTTATCATTCACATCAATTGATTTTTAATGCAGGAACAGGTCTTTTTGAATATTTAAATTCACTGTCGTAGTCATCTTCATTACATATTTTATCTTTTTCATATTCAAAAAGCTCAACACGTCTTTTGCATATTCATAATAACTCCGGTTGGAAATTGATGAGCTGGAGTAATAACACAAAAAAATCTGACTTTGATAATTTTGTCAAATCCATTCCGTTTTTTTATCTACGGGTATAAATTCATAATTTATATCATTTGTATCCATGATATTAGAAAGCATATTGTAACTGGGGTCTTCAATTCCAAATTTTCCTGAAATCAATTTAAAAAAATAATTTGAAAAAGATATTCTGAACCACTTGAAATGACAATTTGTGAAGGTTCTGCCTTAAAACCTCTTGACTTATCAAGATATTCTGAAATTTGTGTTCTAAGTGGAAGATAACCTTGATAATCAACTTTCTAAAATATCCTTATTGTCGAAAATATTTGAAGACATTTTTGAAAATATCTTATAAGGAAATTCTTCACTTACACCGCTGTATGAGAAGTCGTATTCGATATTTTCTTCTTCTTTGTTATATGGATTGGCTTTGCTATCTAGGACATAAAGCTCTCCAACATCAGAAACGAAAAACCCTGTCTCTCTTTTGAGTAAATAAAGCCTTTCTTCCAAAAGTTTTGAATAGGCGTTATCCACAGTATTTAAAGAGATATTATATCTTTTGCAAGATTTCTCTTGCTTGGAAGTTTTGAGTGAGCTTTATAAGTTCCATTAATGATTTCGTTTTAAAATATTCATAAATTTGGATATATAGAACTCCATTATCTAATATTAACATTCTGACACTATAAAAACATTATTTTGATACTACAAATAGTATCAATAAATGTATTATACTATATTTGAACAAATTAATCAAAGGAGTGTTTATATGGAAAACAAGCTAAATATAAAGAAAATAACATTAATAGGAGTTATGACTGCTGTTGTTTTTGTTGCATCACAAATTCAAATTAGAATACCACTTGGAGGCGAGTGAAACTAGAGTGCATATTGGAAATGGATTTTTGCTTTGTTATGTGGTCTGCTATTAGAGACCTTTTGACTGGAGGACTTTCATCAGGATTTAGGATCAGCAATTTTTGATCTACTAAATCCGATTTATCTACCATCTTTTCCATTTACATTTACATTTCAAATTTTTAATGGCTTTTTATCTGTGGAAAAATAGCTTATTCAAATGGACTCAAAAAGCTGAAAAACTTTAAGAAAAATTTAATAGGCTCAATAATAGGTGCCGTTTACTTATGTAATTTTATATCTATCAAAGAGTTATATATCTGATATATATGTTAAAGGATTACCTCAAGCAGGAGCGATTGCAAAAGGATTTGCAAAGACTTGGAGCTATCAACAACTAATGCAGTTGTGGGTGTATAATTGCAGTATTTATTAGCAAAAACTTTACAACCAATATTAAAAGAGCTTTAAGATAGATGAAAATTTTGGTTTTTAATGACTATTGTGTTGTTGGAAATATGGCATTAAAGGCAAATATTTCTGTATTATCACAAAATGGTCATGAGGTTTTTGGGCTTCCAACAAAAATATTTTCTTCAAATATGAGTTATAAAGATTATATCAGTTTTTGATATGCCGAATTTTTTCAGAAATTGTTAAAAAAATATTTGAAATCTAAGAAATTGATGCTATCTATATCGGATTTTATTGACGATGAAGAAACTTTTGAAATAATAAAAAGATATTTTACAAAAATTTAAAGGAAAAGTAATTTTAGATCCGATACTTGGAGATAATGGAGTAAAAATATCTGAAACAACAGGAAAAACAAATAGATTTTTATAGAGAACTTTTGAAAATTTGCAGATGTTGTAACTCCAAATTTAACAGAAGCAATGTTGCTTACCGATTATAACAAAAATTTCTCTGAAATTGAAAGAGAAGATGTGGAAAAAGATAGCAAAGTAATCTTCTTGAAATGGGAGCAAAACAAATTATTATAAAAAGTTTTGAAAAAAATAATTTACTAAATACCTTATATTTTTCTGAAAATACAATAAAATGGTTTGAAAGTAAAAAGTTGAATTAAAAAATTTGTGGAACAGGAGATGTATTTTCCTCACTTGTAACAAGTGAGTTAGTAAAGGAGAACAATTAGAAAAACTCCATACAAAAATTCAAACTCTATTATTTGAAAAATATTGAAAAACAGGAGAAATATGATGCTTAAATGAAATACAATTAGAAAACTTTAAAATAGGCGAATAGCCTATTTTTATTGAGAAAACTATCAAAAGTTTAATTAAGAATAAGATTTATTGTTTATGTATCTACGATACATTTACTTTTGCTAAAGCAAAGTATGAGATCTTTCGACTACACTCAGCGATGCTTCGTTCCGCTCAAGATGATGTATAATACAAATACCTTTGTTTAATAGCTAGACGTTAAAAAGTAAAAACAAATTCCAAAAAAATTATTTTAAAAATTGCATAGAAAACAAAATAATTCACGTCATAGTACTGAGTAGAGTAATGCCCTCAACACGTCATCTCGAGCGTAGTCGAGATCTCCCTAAGGTCTGTGCTAGCAAATACAAGTAGTTCTAAAGAAGTACTTGTATCATTTGATATAAATATTTTAGAAATCTTCTAAAAGCTTGGAAATATCGATATTTATCATTTTATGTATCTACGATACATTTACTTTTGCTTGTTTACAAGCAAAAGTATGAGATTTCTCCATTCCGCTTCGCTACAGTCGAAATGACGTATAAGACAAATACTTTTGTTTAAGAGCAAGACGTTAAAAGCAAACAAATTCCAAAAATTATTGTAAAATTGCATAGAAAAATAAAATAACTCACGTCATAGTACTTTTGCGAAGAGATGTCCCTCAATACGTCATCTCGACCGAAATGAGTGAAACGAATGAAGTGGAGAGATCTCATCAAAGCTTAGTGATTATATATGTAATGATTGTAGTTGACTATACTTTAATAAAAATGAGATTTCCATGGTCGATTGTACTCAAATCAAAGATTTGAACAATCTTGTGTCAGACCTACTATTGCTTTTAAACAAGCAAAGTTAGGGATAGATTCATCTCGCTAACGCTTCAGTCAAAACGACGTATCAAAGAAGAATCTTTGTTTAATGGCTAGATGTTAAAAGGAAATAAACTTTAAAAATAAAAAAATGACTAAAAACAATAAAATTTCTACAGTCAGGTGTACTAAATTTAAAGAAATTAGAAATTTATTTATCATTCTTCTTTTTGATTATGATTATTTGTTTTTATTGCAGGGTATATTTTTATCAAAAATTTATATGAGAGAGAAATATGAAAAAGAAAATTATAGCGCTGGGATCAGTGTTAATATTAGTTTTTGGAATTTTTATTTTTAAAAACTTTTATATGAATGATAAAAATGTTAAAAATGAAAAATTCCGGAAGTAACAGTGTTACTGAAAAATCTGCAAACAATGATTCCAAAAAGACTCAAATTCAAAAGAATCTGATTCAAAAATCAAATTCAGATGAAAAACTCACTTTAGAAAACTTAAAAAGTCAAAAAGTTATGGTTTTTAGACTTCAGTCAAAATAGCTGACACGCTTGTGTTGTTCAGCACCCGGTTTTGGAAAAACTGAGAGAAGAATATAAGGATAGAGTAATCATAAAAACTATTGACATCAGAAAACAAAGAGAATTTGCTTCACAATTTCTATAAAAGCAACGCATACATTATTTTTACTTTAATGCGGACGGAACGCCTTTTTAAAGCATCAGATGAATTGGCAAAGAAAATAAGTTATGTTGCTTATGAAGATAAAAATCAGGTGAATTAAAAATTTGGTGGTTCAGAAGGCGTTGTTAAATATGAAGAATTAAAGCAAGTTATTGAGGAGATGTTAAAAATGTTAAAGTAACTTAGAGAGTATTATCGGAGAAGGCCTGAAAATCATTTAGTATTTTGCACCGATTCTCGCATTGCTTGGAGGATACTAACTTCAATTTCACCTTGTTCACTTGCATCAATTCCTTTAATTATCGGCTTTATGACCGGAACTAAAAGAAGATGATACTAAAAAGAGCATTTAAAACTTCCGTTGTATTTGCTATCGGAATGGCAATAACTTATACAACACTTGGAGTTTTAGCTGCACTACTTAGTAAAATTTTAATCAATCCGGACAATTTTGGAATATATTTTTAGGAATTGTTATGATTTTAATGGCATTACAAACTTGGAGGTAATAAATGTAGTTCAAGTAAAAATTTTTGACAAATAAAAGCAAAAAGACAGGATATGTAGGTGCTTTAATTGTTGGAATAATGGCAGGGCTGTTTTTCAAGTCCATGTTCAACACCGATTTTAGTTGCATTACTTGCGATTGTTGCTTCAAAAGGAAGTTTACTGGGGAGTATTACTATTCTTACTTTTATTCAATAGGTAACAGTATTTTAGTTGTTGTTGCAGGAACAAGTGCAGGATTTGTCGGTAAAAGTTATGTCAAATAAATCTTATGGAAAAATTTCAGATATTGTAAAATTATTTTTGAATAATTATTTTACTAATAGGGAATATATTTCCTATATCTTGGATTTTAAAAAGTAAAAATTAGAACTTAGTAGATCTGCTGGTTCTGTGGAACAATGAAATTTTAGTAAAAATGACAGACAACAATTAATAATTGTGATATAATACAGTGTACTGAATTTTTATTTAAATTTGTAGCTAAGTTTAAAAATTTGTTTTAAAGTTTACATTGAAGATAAAGGCTACATTTATGTTCAATGTAAATTTAGAATAGAGTATATTATTGAAAGGAAATTATATGAGAAGAAAAATTTATAAAACTCTGTTATCTTTCTAATGGTTATGGTAATGATTCTTCCAATGGTGAGCACAGCTGTTGTTGCATGGAAAAACAGAAGTGAGACGCAACAAATTACAAACTTCAGACTTGAAAGTCCTATGGGAAAAAGGTCACAGAGCTTAATCAAATGATGCATTTTTATCTTGCAATGGATTGAAAGTGGATAATGAACTGAAATATTAAAAGGAGGGAGACTATTTTGATATAAAACTTCCTGATAATTTAAGTTTCTCCAGCATATTCACAGCGAGATTTTGATTTAACAGACTCAAATGGCAATTATAGGACATCATGTCACAATGCTTTTAAAGAAAGACTCTAACATGTCATCCCAAATAGTAGTGAGCTTTGTTAAATTATGCTTGAAAAACAATATCAAATTATAGTAAAATATACTAAAGAATAATAATATAAAAGGAGGTATGAGTATGGAAAATTTATTAAGTGGTGTAGAAGATACATTATATATTCCTCTTGTAGCAAGGATATATGTGTCTGAAAAATTCCAAAATTTTTATGACGAAAAAGCATTGTCCTTAAAGTCACATATTCCTAAGAATCTTATAGAAAAATGCTAATGAATATTTTCATATGGCAAGTGTGTGCAGACAAGATGTAATAGATAAAATGATAATAAAAATTTCTTGAAGAAAAACGAGCAAAGTAATGTTGTATTTTTAGAGCCGGCTTAGAAACATCTTATAATCGTATTAATAATAAGACAGCTAAATTTTATCAAGTAGATTTACCTGATGTTATAGATATTAGAAAAAGAGTGCTTGGAAACTCAGAAATGAAAAACTGATATTCGGAGATATGTTTGCTCTTGAATGGATAAAAGAAATAGATACTCAACTACCGACAATAATTGTTGTTTCAGGAGTATATCAATATTTTTGATAAAGATAAAATTGTAGATATGATATGAAGTCTATTTTTCCTAAAGGAGAATTGGTGTTTGATGCAAACAAATTCCAAAGGGCTGGAAGTTGCGAATAAATATGTTACCGGAAATGTTAATGCTCAAATGTATTTTTAGTATAGATAATCCTAATGAATTTGTAAAACTTACAGATACAAGACTGGTTGAATTTCAGGTTTTTGAACGAGCATTAAAAATCTTGTTCCGGTTTGAAAATAAAAACTAAATATTTATGTATTTTTGCAGATAAACCCATAGGACATTTTGTTGTTCATTTGAAGTTAAATTAGTATTAATTTTTGCTTTTAAAAATGAGATTATATCAAATAGGAGGATAATGTGAAAATATTATGTTTATGGTATGGATTTTCGAGATCGAAAGATCTTTTTGCCTTGGATATTGGAGTCTTTATTATTGTTTTGCTTTTCGAAACTTTGCTCGCTTTTTCGTTTTGAATATTTTAAATCAAAGCGACTTTATTGTGAGATTTCTTTTTGCTATTGCACCACTGTTCGGAGTTTTTGACTTTAGAGGAATAGCAATTTTATCTTTCAGTATTTTAACAGACATAGAATTTAAATTATTTTTGCTTAGGAGTATTTGAGGTCGTAATTGAGAGTAATGGTGCAAAAACAGGTTATTTGTTTGATGATATTTTAGAGGTTAAATATCATTCAGGTAGATATGCGAAATACGAGGACTAAGAATAAAAAGCTAATGAAATTAATATTGGAATTTCATGTCTAGGAGATAGACTTAATCTAAGTGAAAAAGAAGATGATGTTGAACAATTTGACCAATTTTTAATACTTTGAAGAGAAAGCTGAACTTTTCTTGAAGAGAGACGGAAGTGAATATGGCAGAAATAATGAGTGTATTCGTCGAAAAATTAAAAATGATAAATAAATTGTAATCATGGAGGTAATATGAACAAAAATTTTATTCCTAGGTATATTAATTTTATTTGGAGTAGTATTTTTATATTTAATGTTTAATCCACCAAGAGCATATAATTTAAAAAGGTTAAACTTAAATGATAATAACTTAAATTCTGAAATTTCTTTGGAAAAGAGCTGTTTGTAGCAAAAAGTAGTAGAAAATTTATATCGACAGAATTTGATTTATGGAGTGAGATCTTTTTGAACATTGCATTGTATTTAAAAAGAAATAATAAAGAAAAGAAGTTATATTTTTCTGAAATATAGAAATGAGAACCGATGCTTATTAATTCGTTTTGTAAAGTGGTAAATATTTTGGTTATGTTTTTAAATGTAAAGACAATAGCAAAATTATTGTAAAAAGTAATGATATAGAAAGACTTTAGAGTTATTTATGGAAAACTTTTTGATCTCTTTTCCAAAGAAATGATAAGAGAATTTAAAAGAATTTGTCGATGTGTTTTTACTATAGGAAACTGTCATAGTGTGCAAAGCCGATATAGAAACATAGCTAAAACGTATAATATAAAGACATGAGATAAAACAAAAAGGATGAGAAGGAGACTAAAATGAATCAATACTTGAAAGAAACTAAAATGCTGGATTTTTCAAACTGAGTATTCAAAAATTAATAGAAGATGAAATGTTGGAAAAGAAAAATAAGTTTGACTGTATTACAAGTCATGTTATAATGCAAGAGATGATATAGTATTTGGGTACAAGCGTGGATGACAACATTCCCAGCTTCTAAAGTTCTGTGATGGATATGGTCAGTGCAATACAAAAGGAACTCTATGGCATTGCTTTAAAGTGCCTCACAAATTTCTTTGCAGAATTCATGGATTTACCATAGATAAACAACTGCTAAAAGGTGCAATGAGTGGATTTGTTATAAAATGCACCAAAGAATCTATTTCTGCAGTGGCTGAAAGTGTATTTGTTTGAAAGATAAATGGTAGAACTGGAGGCTTTTATACTGGATAAAAATATTTATACAAGTTGCAAGAAACGACGTGCAACCGCACTGCGATGTGTGTGATATGGTGTTGCAGGTAAAGGATTGTCAGCATCCAGTCATTGATTTTGACAGAAACAACACATACATGCTGCAGCGAGGGAATAACTAAGGATTTTGAGTATATGATTCTCCGGATGAATTATTGAAAAATCATCATCAGGAGTTATCAGGCATCAAGACTTTTATACAGACATTTGGGAAGACATTTTGATGAATTGAATGTAAAGAACATAAGAAATTCCTAAATCGCGTTGTCACATAACTAAATATAACTCATACAGGGACAGTAAACGATTTACTGTTTTTGTCTTTTGAAATTTTATAATATGACAAAATGTCAGGTTGTGATATAATAGTCATAGGAGATGTTAAGAAATGAGAGATAGCAGACTATCGAATATTATATTATGTTTTTGGAAAAGGAAAAAGTTACAGCAATGAACTTTCTGAAAAATTTGAAGTATCAGTGAGGACAATATATCGAGATATTGATGTGATTAGCTCTGCTGGAATCGATTATGCCATACATGGAAAAGGTGGAGGAATAGAGATAGCAGATGATTTTGTATTAAAAATCTTTGCTTTCTGGAAAAACAGGAACAGATTTTAGTTGCATTAAAAAGGTTTAGAGGAATAAATAAACAATATGAAAATGAGCTTTTAACAAAATTGTCTGCCTTTTCAAAAATTAAAAATACAAATTGGATTGAAGTTGATTTTACAAATTGGCAAAGAGGTAAATGAATATGACGAATTGTTTAATGATATAAAATCAGCAATTATAGATAAAAATATTATTAGATTTACATATTTTTCAAAGCAATGAAAAAGAGACAAGTAGAGAAGTAAAAGCCGATTAGACTCTTTATTTAAGGGTTGGGATTGAGATATGTTTATGCTTTTTGTTACTTCGAAAACGAATTTCGATATTTTAAATTATCAAGGATTAGGGATTTAAGAAAATTCTTGATGAAAATTTTGAAGATAGTTATGAAGATGTTGTTCTAATATGGAGTATAAGGATACTGTCCATGTTAAGTTAAAATTTGACAGAAAAGTAGCTTTTTAGAGTTTATGATGAAATGGGAGATATTAAAGAAGATGAAGAAGGTAATTTATATGCAGAAATAGAGCTACTAAATGATTATAATCTTTTATAATTATATTTTTCTTTGGAGAATCCAGAAGTTTTAGAGCGATAGAAATTAGAAATAATATTAGAGATATGATAAATAAAATGTCTAGAATATATAATATGACAAGAGGTGTCAGGTAATCTTTGTATAATTAGATATAGATACAGAGGTTTGTTATGAAATACGAATGGAAGAAAACGAAAAAATTTATATGGTGTTAAACAAAAACCACAATTGATTGAAGTTCCAACTGCATATTATATTATGATTAAAGGAGAGGGAAATCCAAAATGAGAGCGACTTTTCCAATAGGGTTTCGCTTTGTACCTCTAGCATATGGAATAAAGATGTATTTTAAAAATATGAATGACAAGAAAACTGATACACTGATTTTGCTGTATTCCACTTGAGGGAGTTTTGGGAGAAAATCAGATGATGAAGAATTTGAAACAAACTAAAATATACAATTATGATTAAACAGCCTAATTTTATTACAAGGAAATTTTTGACTTAGCTTTTTGAAAAAGTGAAAAAGAAAAAGCCAAACGAATTATATGATGAAATAAGTTTTGATTGTATTGAGAGTAAAAAGGCAATTCAGATTTTGCATATTGGTAGTTTTGATACAGAGATAGAGTCCCTTGAAAAACTGGACAATTTTTGCAAGTGAAATGAAATTAGAGAGAAGTGAAAATCTTCATCAGAAATATACTTAAACAATAAAAATCGAACTGCAGAAGATAAACTGAAAACAATATTAAGATATACTGTGAAATAAGGAGGTTTATTATGGCTAGATCAACTACTAAAAGAAGATTTGCTTATTAGTGCAAAAAGAAAATTATGGAAAGTTAAATGAATTGATTTCTAAATTGTCAGAAAAAGAGCTGAATACTCCTTTTGACTTTTCAGATGATGTAAAAAGAAAGAGGCACATTGGAAAAGAGATAAGAATTTAAGGGATATTTTTAATTCATCTTTATGAATGGCATATGTTAATTTTTAAATTGGGTAAATTCCAATCAAAATGGCGAAGAAAAAGCCATTTATACCAAAAGCCTTATAATTGGAAAAACTGATGGAGATATGAATGTAGAATTTTGGAAAAACATCAAAAATACTCCTGGAAAAGGCAACTGAAATGCTGAATAAATCTCATAATGACGTTATAGCTTTGCTGAAAAGCTTTCAAATAAAGAATTGTTCTCTAAAAATATTTTTAAATGGGTTGGAGGAAGTACATTGGGTTCATATTTTGTAAGTTCTACTTCAAGCCACTACGATTGAGCGATTAAGAAGTTAAAAGCACATCAAAAGAATTGTAAAATTAATTCTAAATAGAAAAGGATTAGGATGCATTTTGTAAAAAGTAAAAGGAATATTATCTTCTAAAAACGGAATGAATTTGTTTCGAGGTTGCACACATGGTTGTATTTGATTGTGATTCAAGAAGTAAATGTTATCAGATGAATCACAGTTTTGAAGATATTGAAGTAAAAGAAAATTCAATAGAGCTTTTGGAAGATAGACTTAAAAGAAAAAGAAAAAAAATGTATGATTGGTATGGGGTCAATGACTGACCCCTACATTAATGAGGAACTTAAACTTAATTATACAAGAAAAGCATTAGAAACAATAAATAAATATGGGTTTTGGACTTACACTTATTACAAAAGTCATCAAATATAATTAGAGATTTGGATTTATTAAAAAGAAATTAACTCCAAGACAAAATGTGTTGTGCAAATGACACTCACAACCTATGATGAAAGATTGTGTAGATAATTGAACCAAATGTTTCTACTACAAAGGAAAGAGTTGAAACCTTGATTAAATTAAGAGAAGCAGGAATACCTGCGGTAGTATGGATGACTCCGATTTTACCATATATTAATGATACAGAAGAAAAATATTAGAGGTATTTTAAATTATTGTAAAGAGGCAAAAAGTAAAGGAATTCTCTGTTTTTGGAATGGGACTTACCTACGAGAGGAAATAGGGAGTATTTTTATTCTAAAATTAGATAAATACTTTCACATCTAAAGGATAGATATATTAGAGAATTTGGGAATTCTTATGTTGTGAACAGTAAAAATAATTATAGATTGATGAAAATTTTTCGAGACTTCTGAAGACGAAAAATAATGTATGACTATAATAAAATTTTTAGCTATTTAAATACATTTGAAGAAAAGAAATATCTAAACAACTCAGTATTTTTGATTTGTAAAAAAATAGATTTTATGGAAGAATATTCTTTTTAGAGTATTCTTTTGTTGAAACAAGAATTAAAAATTATTATATTTTTGTGATGTATCTGCGATATATCTACTTTTGTTTGCAACAAAGTGTGAGATCTTTCGACTACACCACGTTTCGCTCAAGATGACGTATAAGGAGAAAATCTGCGATTAAGAGCCAGACGTTAAAAGTAAATAAACTCAATTGTTTAAAACTTTATGAGAAGTAAAATGTTGTACGTCATAGCAACTATTAAAGTAATGCCCCCAACACGTCATCTCGAGCGTAGTGTAACGGAGTCAATCCAGCTCTAACTTTGTTTACTTGTAAACAAAAAGTAGGTCTGACGGAGTCGTTGTATCATTTTGACAATGACTCTGGAAATCTCTAAGGCTCTGTGCTAGTAAACAAAAGTAGGTCTGACGGAGTTATTGTATTATTTGAAACAATGACTCTGGAGATCTCCCTAAAGCCCCTTAAATATTAAATTTACAAAAATAATTCATATATCTAGTTTAGGATGTAAAAATAGAATTATAGATATTTCATTTAGGGTAATATAGTAAAAAGAGGGTGATTATATGAATAAAAAAATAAAGAACAAATGTTAGATTTTTTAGTAAAAAAGCATTTATAGCTGATTCGGATAACTATAAAAATATGGAAATTCCTGAAGATGAAACTCAAAAAGGTAGTTTTACGTTCTCTTATGAATATCCGTATGCCAAGAAAAATGGATGATGAAGTTTTTAAAAGTTCAAGATGAATATTTAAAAACTTTGCGCAGAAGAAAAGGAATAGTAGAGATTAAGGATATTCCTGTTGTAAAAGATGTTTTTCTGTTTGGCAAGGAGATATTACAAGACTTAAGGTTGACGCTATAGTTAATGCGGCGAATTCAATAATGCTTGGATGTTGGGTTCCAATGCATCTATGTATTGATAATCAAATACATACTTTTGCAGGAATACAACTAAGGGCAGAATGTAACGAAAAAATGCAGGAACTTAAGAAAAATATGGTCAAGATTATGAACAGCCTACTGCTGTTCCTATGCTTACAGATGCCTATAATCTACCTTCAAAAAGTAATTCATATAGTTGATCCAATTGTTTATGGAGAGCTTACGAAAGAGTTGGAAAAAGAATTAGCTGATTGTTAGAAAAACTTTTGGATATGTGTTTGGAAAATGGTCTTAAAAGTGTAGCATTTTGTTGTATATCAACAGGCGAATTTAGATTTCCAAAGGAAAGAGCAGCAGAGATTGCAATTGATACAACTAAAAAGTGGGTTTTAGAACACCCTTTAGCTATGGATAGGATCATTTTTAATGTTTTTCAAAGACGAAGATAAAAATATTATGAAAAATGATATAATACTAATGATTATACTATTTTAAAAAGGAGATAATTATGAGTTTTGATTTATTTGTCTTTGAAAAAGAGAGAGATAAAAACTTCTTTGGATGTATTTGCATATCAGGAGGAGTTCACAGAATATAAAGAAAATAAAAGATTATGAATCTTTGGATGGCTGTTCTGATGTAATATCCTGTTGGGCTAAAAAGATGTTTGAAAAATTTCCACCAATAAGTGGAAAGTATGCTTTTGCCTGATGAGATTACCTATGCAACAGAGGATTCAGAAAATCATTTGACTGATTATAGCTTAGAAAGAATGGAGTATATGTGCATTCTCATACAATGTTGAAGATGAGGCATTGGAATTTGTAAAAAGTATTGCAGATGAATATGGTGTAGGAATTTATAATCTTCAAAAGCAATGATGCAATTTTTTTGTAAAGGGATTGACATATTAAAATGTAGAACAGAAAGCATAGACGACTTCGAATGTGATTGGGAGAATGTTGAAAACTTTTATTGAAAACATTTTAATGATATTGACCGAGTAAATGAAAATGGAGGACTAACTATTCATTACCATTTGGTATGAAACTGATGGAAAACAAGGTAATTTTATCCAATGTACTCCATGTTATAAAAATAAGATTTTTCATCATTATTTAGTAAGAAAATTTCAAATGAAAGTAGATTCTATATTTTTGAAATAGACGGCGGGGTATATCAAACATTTATAGAAGATAAAGCTGAACTTACAAAAGTTATAAAAGCATGGTGTATAGATAGAAAAGAACCTGATATAAGAGAATATAAAAGGATTTTTAGATTTGTAGGTAAATATGAAAGAAATTATAATAGAAACAGATGGATACAGAGAAAGTATTCAAATGGGACTTAGGGGATTAAAGACTGTTGGAAAAGAATATATCAACTGATAGTAATACGGAAAAGAGATAAGATAGAAAATTTAAAAATGAAATAAAAATGCAGATGCAATTGTAATAGGTGCTGAGCAGGGGCTTTCAACTTCAGCAGGATTTTGTATATAGTGGAGAGAGATTTGAAAAGTATTTCTTTGATTTTATAAAAATTCGGTATAAGCGATATGTATTCAGGTGGTTTTATCCATTTCTGATAAAAAAACAGCTTGGGCTGGTGCAAGAAATATATTTTAACAGATATGTTGAAGCTCCAAAGCCTGTTTATAATGATTTATTTATCTGTAAAGGATAAGAATATTTTGTTATTACTACAAATGTAGATCATCAATTTCAAAGAGCTGGATTTGATAAAAACGTCTTTTCTATACACAAGGAGATTTTTGGTTTGTTTCAAAGTGTAAATCCGGAAAATCAAAATACTTATGATAATGAGAAATGGGTTATGAAGGCAATAGAAGTTCAAGGATTTAAGAAAAATTCAGGAGGCATTTTTGATGTTCCTGAAAATAGGAAATATCAATGAAAAATTCCTACAGAAATGATTCCCTAAATGTCCTGCTGATGATTCGGATGTAACTATGAATCTTCGTGTTGACAGTTCCTTTGTTGAGGATGCAGGTTGGCATAGAGCCTCTAAGGCATATTCTGATTTTTCTTGAAAAGTATAAAGATAAACATATACTATTTTTTTAGAGCTGAGGTGTAGAAATAATACACCTGTTATTATAAAATATCCTTTCTGGCAAATGGTAATAGAGAATAAAAATTCAGTTTATGCTTGTATTAATTATAAAGAAGCATTTTGTCCAACACAAATAAAAAGACAGAAGTATTTGCATTGACGGAGATATTGGAGATGTGTTAGAGAAAATTATGGAATAATAAAAATATTTTTACGAAAGAATATTCTTTTTAAGAGTATTCTTTTTGTTAATGTATCTACGATACATTCACTTTTGTTTGCAACAAAAGTATGAGATTTCCGCAGTCGATTGTACCCAAATCAAAAGATTTGGACAATCTTTACGTCAGATCTACTATAGATTATTTACAAGTAAATAATCTAAGTTAGGGACTAGATTCATTTCACTTCGCTACAGTCGAAAGATGACGTATAAAGAAGAATGCTTTTGTTTAGGAGCTTAACGTTAAGAGTAAACAAACTTCAAAATTTTAAAATAAACTCTAATATGATTTTTAACTATCTTTTCAAAAGTTCTTATATGCCGAATATAGCCTGTCTTTACAGGCGTTTTCGGCATTTTGTGTATCGAGAGATACTCACATAATTTCTTAAATCTGCTTGTGTTTTTGCCTCGAAAGGTAGTAAACGAAGCAGTAAAATATCTATTTCCCTTTTGCCGTCAGCCTGAAAAATTCCGCCTGTGCACTATCAAATGTAGCATGTGCGTAATAGTTCAGGGTCATGGTAATGTTGGCATGTCCCATTAGATACTGTAGGCTTTCAATTCATTCCGCATTTGCCATATTGGTGCAGAATGTGTGTCGCAGTGTATGGGGCGTTGTTACTGTCGGCAGAGGTTCCTTATGGCTCGAATTATACTTTTCTACAAGTTTTACGAAACATAATATCATAGTTAATGCAATTTTTGAGGTGTTTCGTTCCTTGTGAGAAAGAGAAGCCTGTATAACCGTCAACCTTAAAAGTGCTTTTTCTCGGCTTTGAATCACTCTGCAAGGCTTTAAGCACTCGGTCGCTGCTGGGGATTTTGCAGATGCCGTTTTCCGTTTTCGGTGTTTCAACGCGATAGGACTTTTTACCGGAATACTGAAGCTGATGATCCACATTGATTGTCCGGTTCTCTGTAGACCTACCCATTGCCTGCGACGCTTTGATACTAAATGGCACTTTCACGCTCGGACTGTGGCTATAGGGGGCGTATCATTATATATTTTGTGCTGTCATGGCTCGCAGGTGCTACGCTTGCTTTACGGAAAAATGTTTCTCGCTCGGCTTCCGGGTAGGAAAGTGTCATGGCGCATTTTCCGCATAGTTAAAAGCACAAAAGAGAAAGTATCCGGTTTGCCCTATGATACGCCGCCGTTATCTTGCGGGTATGTTTGTCAAAGAACAGGCGGCAGATGATTCTCTGCCTTGTCTGCGGAAAGGGGAACGCAGACAGCTACATTGTTAAATCTTGAAAATCAGGACAGCCTGCATAAGCTTTGAGCGAAGGCAATCTCGTATATCCTCATCTATGCCGTAATAGGTATTTCCCCGCTCATCACGGAGCTTTCTCATAGAAAGGTGTGCGATATAGCCAGCGTAATGTTGCACGACAATATTCATTGCCTGCGGCTCTCGTTTGGTTGCGACTATGATTACCGGATAAGGTAACAGGCCGTGTTCATCGTTTCCTGTTTTACCAACTTGGGTAAGTCATATGCATGTTCCTCCAAATAGCGTTTTAATAACTCAAAAGAGCTGGTACGCCGATACTGCACGGTACTTCTTGGAATCTGATAGAGTTCTGCAATTTCCGCATCACTCATATCAAAGAAGTAGTAGAGCAGGACGGCTCTGCGTTTTTCTTCCGGCAAGCTGTGGATCGCATCGGCAATCGTCTTTGCATCTCATTCTTTACCGCCTGCGAAAAAGGTTTGTTCTTCTTCACCGCCTGCAAAAGAAATCTTCATGGGTATAAAGCTGATTTTTCCTCTTTCGGTGTCAGGCCGGAAAAGTTAATTTCATGCTCCTGCCGCTTCCTAATGTCCCGATGGGCATTGATACTTTCATTTTTCAATGTTCGCTTGCAGAAGCCGTTAAATGCGCAGCGTATCTGCCATTCAGTCCGTTCAGGTTCATTCATGATATTCACCTCCTTTCGCAGCCGCGAAAGCGGGTAGAATTTCCCCTTTCGTAAACCCTCAACAACGGGCAGATGAAAACTGCCAAAAAAAAGCGAATATTTTTGAAAAAAAGTTTTTGCGGACGCAAAAAATCCCGACCGCATAAAGCAGCCGGGAACGGACATGAAAAAGACTATTATATCGACAATATTTAACTGTTTATTGATATAGGCAAAGAAACATCCACTGAATAGAAACAGCCTTTTTAATATGGAATTAGATTGATAGAAAATATATACGACGATACCTCCTTTGATGCCGCCAGGTCCTTAAAAAATGTTAACCTTAATACATCCTCTGTAATTCAATTTTTAAAAAGGAAAACAGCGGCTTTGATCTTTATTTCAAAACCGCTGTTAAGATAAGTCGATACTATTTTGAGCAAAACTATTTTGTTACTACAACAACGGTTTTTATTTCCCGTTAGAGTGGTAGATTTTGTTATTCTAATTGTTACTGTTACATCTGTATAAATCCACTTACAACGGCCGCTATACCAATTACAAGGCATATTAAGCCTGCAATAGTTATTCCCTTTCTTCCTTTTGACTTTCTGTTTACAAGAAAAAGAACAATCGCCAACATGATAAGTACAATTCCTATTCCCACACTAAACATATATAGCTCAGATGATATGCTTTCTAATCCATTATCTATTGCTGTTTCTATTGCTTTTTCCATCTACTCAACCTCCATAACTTCCACTTTTTTCATTAAAATGGCAGAAAACATTATCCCAATTAATATCATCACTGCCACGAATATATACATTGCTATCTTGCTTGAAGTTGTATTTGCAACGATATTACACATCAATGATGCAATGAGTACAGCTGAAACAATAGTGGTCGGAACAGATTTTTTTATAAACCCAATTCCTACAGCTATAATCCCTATACTTGCGACGCTGAGTGACATAATGAGCGTAGTTTCAATTGCTTGAAACATAATAGAATATGTAAAATCTCCACTTACAAGATGTAAAAATTTTTCGCTCACACCGAATATAATAAAAAAATAAGAAAATTGCTTATAAACATTGCAATAACAGTAAAGACAAATACAATACAAAGTTTGGATAGCATGATTTTTCTTCCTGTTTATAGGGTATGAAAAAGTAAAATAGGGCGCTTCCCTGAATATTCCTCAATGATAATTTTTGAATATATAACAGCAGCCAATACACAAAATACCGTCATATTCAAAAACACCGTACAAAGGAATAAGATTTTCATATCCCGAAAAATTTTCATATCTGCATCATTTGTCTCTAACATAGGGCATATGCGAAAAAGGTATAGAAAGCCCTAACATTATTACAGCAATAATAAGTGCGGAAATAACGTAAGTGCGAAAATTAGTTCTTCTTAATTCTAATCGAATGAGAGTTTTCATTTGTTCTCCCTCCATTCATAATATCAATAAAAATAGTCTTCAAGACCAGAGGGCACTCTGCTTTGATTTTTGTCATTGAGACTTCTTTTACAATAGTTCCATTTACGATTACTCTGATTGTATCGGCTATATGCTCTATTTCCGTTAATATATGACTGGAAATCAATAAAAGTCATGTTTTTGATTTTTCTCAAGTTCTATGAATAAATCTCGTATTTCTTTAATCTCCCACAGGGTCAAGCCGTTAATTGGTTCTGTCTAAAATTAGCAACTTAGGCTTGTGAATAATCGCTCTTGCGATAGCAAGTCTTTAGCGCATACCCTAAAGAAAAGGTGGAAACAGGTTGTTCATTTATGTTATTTAGACCTACACTTGACAATACAGAAGCTATATCGCTATTTGTTTTCCCCATATAAGCAAGATGAATTTTTCAAATTTTCCATTGCCGATAGATGTTCATAAAAGATAGGTGTTTCAATAATTGTTCCAATTTCTGATAATATTTTGTTACGCTCAGAAGTTACACTCATACCTAAAACCTGTGCGTTGCCCATGGTTGGGGTAAGTAATCCAGATATTATCTTAAATAATGTTGTTTTTCCTGCCCCATTTGCACCTAAAAACCCGTAAATTGTTCCCTTTTCCACATGGATATTGCAATCTTTGAGGACTTCACGGCTAAGAAAAAGTTTTTCGTGATGTTTTCAGTTTTTACTGCTAAATTTATATTCATTTATTTTTACTCTCCTTGAGGATACAGTCTATGTAGTAAATCTGTTGATTTTTGAATAATAGTATCAGTCAGCACATCTATTCCGATAGACATCATCATATTTTGTAAAAATTTCAAACGCAACAATAATTTATCAGCATTGCAACTAAAAACAGCAGGGTCGCACCATACATTTATTAATAGTAAAAACTTCCGCACATTCATCAGGGGTAATCCGTGCAAGTGAACCGTCTGATATGCCTTGCTTTATTATCTCTGAGATTAAATGTGAGTCTTTACAAACGCAGTCTTGCATATAAGCTAAAACAAATTCGGCACTTTTCATACGGGTATTCATCACATCATCTAAGTAGTGTGTCTCTTGACTATCAAGGTTTTTCCAAAATGGCTTTGTAACTTTTTCTTTTCCATTTAAGGAGTTCATTTCAGATAACCAGTTATTCATAGTTTCTTTTGATAACTTGAGCTCTGTAACAGCCTTTAATAATTGCATCCTTGGACTGAAAAATGATGATATTGCTCTTTTGATATTCCGGCAGTAGTGGCAATATCATTCATGCTTGTTTTGTCAAAAGCCTTTTTCTAAAAATAATTTTTGCCGAGACGGATAATATATCATCAATAGTTGATTGTGAGTTGTATTTTTAGACATAGCAATCCTCCTAGTTAAAAAAACCGAACGGTCGGTTCTTAATTATTATATCTCTATTCGCTTATATTGTCAAGCTATACAAAAGCAGACGAAAAAGCAAAGGGACATTCAATAAACGCATTAGCGAACGAGCTGAAAATATCTCCCCGATATTGCATCCATTGAGAACAGTGGACAGCACCCAAGCTTACAACTCTTTTATGAGCCTGTCATTCTTTTTAGATATTTCGGTAGACACATTCTTTTTTCCAATGAGGAAACAGACAAATTAACGCAGAGCAGATGGCTTGATAGCCTGCTCGAAGTCAGCAAACAAGGGATCCCTGAATAGTTACCGCTACTGCAAAAGAGGTTAAGGAAATCGAAACAAAGGGCAATGAACGCCCCCACACAACTTAATATGAAATTTGAACTGAGAAGCATTGTAATCTTTTTGAGATTGCAGCGTTTTCTATTTGTGAAAGTTGGCAAAATTCTTTTCTTCCTCCGGCGCTTCATAAAAGATATATCCGATCAGGGCACAGTAGAAAAGTCGTTCCGATTTCGTCCAGAAATCCTCAGCGGCTTTTTCGCCGTCGCCTTTTCTTTTGCTGCATACGGTTTCAAGAATCAGGTCAAGAATTTCATCAATGCGATCACGATCAAGGCGTTTTGTGTTTATGAGGTGTCCATACTCGATATTGTCCTTGATAAGTTCCTCATAGATTTTGTATGCATCTTTTTCTTCCTTTCCATTCTTTTCCGGTAATGGCTGCTAACTCAAAGGAGAGGGGTCAGGGGAAAGGATAGGAATGGAATAGGTATTAATCCATTTTTATTTATTTTTCTTTTTTGATAGATCAGTTTTTGTATATCTTTATTTAATTGCATTGGATTTTTCCGACGTCGGCTTATTCGATGTTGGATTTTCCAATACCGGACTTTACGGCTGTTCATAAATAGTATAGGTAATGGCTGTCATTTTTCCTTTCTCATCTCTGCCTTGCGCCCTTTCGATATATCCAGCCTTTTTCAAGCTCCAAGACGGCAGTACGAATGGCATCGATACTTTCTTTGTTGATATGGGAAAAGTCCTGCAAGGGTATAGTCCCAGTTTTCCGGAAGTGAAAGCATCTAGAGAGCAAGCCCTTTGCTTTTAGCGTCAGTTCTTTGTTTCTGCAGGTGGTGATTGCTCATAACGGTATAGCCCTTGTTTTCTACTCTGAAAACTGCCATGCTGATACTCCTTTCATTTTTATTTGTTACGCAGTTAAAGGGCGATTTTGAGGAAAAAGGTATATTACCCTTTACTTTGTCAAAACCGCCCTCTGAAAGCTTTGTATTTCAAGCCCTTATTTACTTCTATTTCGTAACATAAGATGAAAAAGCGGCATCTTATGCTTCCTTTGACAGAAGCGAAAGATCACCGCTTTTTAGATTTCCTATTTAATTTTGATTCTCACAACATGCCTTATGGCATCTGTGGTAAAATACCTTTATTCGCAAGAGTTTTTACAGCACATCAAGGTTCTTTCCTCAAAAGTAGTAAATTGGTAGTAAATTCAACTTGTACTCTTGCAAAATATCCTTGTATTTCAAGGAGTTTGAGGGTTAATTATTAAAGTTTGAGAGAAATATTTAAAAATATAAAAGGTATCAAAAATTATTGAAAAATTTTTATATAAAAATAAAATACTTCACGTCATAGCTCTTTGTAAAGTAAAGCCCTAGACGTCATCTCGAGCGTAGCCGAGAGATCTCCTAAAGCCCGTGCTTGCAAACAAAAAGCAGGTCTGACGTAGTCATTGCGTACAATGACTCTGGAGATTTCATAAAGCTCTTTTGTCATTAAATTTTTAAAAATTTTTCATTTTCATAAATATTTCATTTTCATTTCATAAATATTTCATAAATCTGGTTTTAAAATAGTTACTGTAAAGAAAATACTTTGAAATTAAAAAAATTAATTCAAGTATTTTTACTGACTCAATTTAAATAAAGTTAGGAGGAATGGTATATTTCTATAATTTAGAATATAGGGGGACATCCCGTAAAATAATTATATTTAAAATAAATTTGAGAGAGGGGAGCTGAATAAGACAGTGGTAAAAATGCGATAGCATATGTTTTAAGATAGAACGCTGATAGTTTTTATTATTTTGACAGTAGTGCTTTCTTGCTTATATGCATGTTTAAATATTTTGAAATCAGGTACTAGCCTGGAGAAGTCTTTATATAAATCTTCAAATTCATCTTCAACGATAGCCAAAAAGACAGTCAAGGATATTTTGATAAGAATGAATTTAAAGGAATAAATGATATAAAGGAAATTGAAGAAGTTGTTTCTCAATATGAAGGTCTGGCAAGATTGTCAAATACAAATGCTGTAGATAGTGGGCAACAAATCACTAGAGATGATATTCCAAGTTATTTAAAAATGTTGTTTCAATACAAGCTACAAGCAATGTAAAAAGAAATGTTTTGTTTAACAGTGGAGTTTTTGCAATAAAAAGAGGAAGAAATATTGAAAATGATAAAGACAAAATATTAGTTCATGAAGAGTTTGCTGAAAAGAACAAGTTAAAAAGTAGGCGATAAAATTAGTTTAGAGTTTGTAGATCCAAATCAAACTGACAAGAGTAATAAGAAATATGAATTTGAAATTGTTGGAATTTTTTCAGGAAAGAAACAGGAAAAACAAACTGGATTAACTTCAGATTTGAGTGAAAATACAATGTTTACAGATTATGATTCTGCACAAAAAGGCATTAAATGTTGAAGGAAATAAACAACTAGTAAATAAGTTGACATTTTTCTCGGGAACTCCTGAAAATATGGACGAGGCGATAAATAAGGTTAAAAAAACTTAATGTCGATTGGGAAAAAAATCTTATACAGTTGATAAAGAGGCAAATGCCTTTTAAAGATGCTCTTGAGTCATTAAATGGTGTTAAACATATTATAAGAATAATGACTTTTGCAATTATGATTGGTGGTTCTGTAGTTCTTTCATTGATATTGATACTATGGTTAAGAGAAAGAATTTACGAAATTGGAATTTTATTATCCATTGGGGTAAGTAAGTTTAAAATTGTAACTCAATTTATAATGGAATTAATATTTATATCACTTCCGGCAATTCTGGTATCTTTGATATTTGGAAATCTGGTAGTAAATCAAATTATTAGTGGGTTGATTAGTTCAGAGGATACGACATCAATTACATCTAATTTTGTAAGTAATGGATATAATATGAACAATTTAATAACTTTTTGCACAAAGTTATGGAGTTTTTAGTGCTAATTATTGTTTTTATCAGTAGTTTTTGCATCAGGATTGATTTTTAGTTAAGAAACCGAAAGAAATTTTATCACAAATTAGTTAGGAGGAAGTAAATGAATATATTAGAAATCAAAAATGTAACATATAGTTATGCGAATTCAAAAGAAAAAGTTTTATCATTAATAAATCAAGGATTTGAACTTGGGAAATTTTATGCAATTATCAGGAAATCCGGAACAGGAAAAGTCAACATTACTTTCATTGTTAGCTGGATTGGATAAACCGAATAGCGGAGAAATTTTTGTTCAAAGATGAAAATATAGAGAAAGCAGGTTATAGTAATCACAGAAAAAAATAACATATCTCTTGTATTCCAAAACTATAATCTTATAGATTATTTATCACCATTGGAAAATATCAGATTGGTAAATAGTAAAAGCATCTGAGGATATATTACTTGAATTGGGACTTGATAGAACTCAAGTAAGAAGAAATGTAATGAAGCTTTCAGGTGGGCAACAACAAAGAGTTGCTATTGCAAGAGCTTTTAGTATCAGAAGCACCGGTTATTTTAGCGGATGAACCTACAGGTAACTTGGATGAAACTACAGCCGGAGAAATAATAGAAGTATTGAAGAAATTGGCTAAAGAAAGAAATAAATGTGTAATGTAGTAACTCATAGTAAAAGAAGTTGCAAGTGCAGCTGATACAATACTGGAACTTAATAATAAAGATTAAAAGAAGTAACAAAAATAAGTAGGAGGTGTTGATGTTAAAAATGCTTTTGCGTACGTAACTAGAAAGAGTTTAAAATCGTTAATTATATTATTAATTATCTTATCAATGTCAGCACTTAGCTTTGATAAGTTTATCTATAAAAGATGCTACTAATAAGGCATCAGAAGAAACTTTTGGAAACATTACAAACAGTTTTTACAATGGAAATTAATAGAAGAGTAAATCAAGGTACTGCCAGAGGTGGTGGTAATGTAAGAGGTCAAGATATCAAAAATTGTTGATTCCGGACATGTGGATAATTTTGTTAAGAGAATTAACAGTGTTGCCAACTTGGATGACAACTTAGATATTGTAGAAGCACCGGGTGCTTCACGAAACGAATCTGCAGAAAGAGCTAAAAACTTCAAAAGAGCAGTTATGTTAACAGGTGTAAACAGTTCTCAAAAAGAGACAAAAATTTGTTTCAGGTGCATATAAATTAGTTGAAGGTGAACATTTAACTAGTGAAGATAAAAATAAAATTTTTAATGCACAAAGATTTAGCTGCAAAGAATAATTTGAAAGTTGGAGACAAAATCAAATTAAAATCAAATGTTTACGATGCGGATAATGAAAAGAAAGCAAATGAAACTGTTGAAGTAGAAATTAAAGGGCTTTTTGACGGACATGGAAAAAGTGCAGTAACTTATTCACAAGAACTTTATGAAAAACACTTTAATTACAGATGTTCATACAGCAGCTAAAGTTTATGGAAATACTGAAGATACAGCAACATATCAAGATGCAACATTCTTTTGTAAAAGGTAACAGAAATTTAGATCAAGTAATAAAAGATCTTAAAAATTGGATATTAACTGGAGATCATATAATTTAATTAAGAGTTCTTCAAACTTCCCTGCATTACAAAAATCTATTTCCGGAATATATTCAATTGCAAATCAATTATTTGCGGGTTCTCTAATATTCGCAGGCATAGTAGTTACATTATTGTTATTCTTATGGATGAATGCCAGAAAGAAAGAAATTGCAGTATTGTTATCAATAGGAATTTCTAAAACTAAGATATTTGGACAATTCGCCATTGAGTTGCTTTTCGTTGCAATACCGGCATTTATAGGTTCATATTTCTTAGCAGGTTATACAGGAAAAATACTTGGAAACAGCATATTGAAGAAAGTTACAGGAAGTATTGCGAAAACAAATTGCAAGACAGTCAGCATCAACAAAAATTGGGTGGTGGAGCTGAGGTTGACGGATTTAATAAGACACTTACAAGTTTAGATGTTAATATTAATCCAAAAGCTCTCCTTTATGTAGTATTGTTTATGACAATAGTACTTGCAATCGCGTTAATAATATCTTCTTCAAATATTTTAAGAAAGAAACCAAAAGACTTATTAATCGATACAAAATAGTAGATATGGGGGTACTTCGTAATTGTTGAGGAGAACGAAAATTATCGGTGTATATACATCGATAATTTTCGCCTTTTATGGTATACTATATTTTGGGTGATATTTAATATAAATATGGCAAAAATTTAGTTTTATATAAGGAGGAAATTTTATGAAAATACTTGTTGTTGAGGACGACCAATTTATCAGAGAGGAATTTCTGAATATTTATCCGAATTCGGTTATGAGATTATTCAAGCAAAAGATGGGCAGGAAGCTCTAATAAATTTTAATAACAATGATATTAATTTGGTAATTTTAGATATTCAAATTCCATTTCTAAACGGATTGAAGTCTTAAAAGAAATCAGAAAAGTAAATTACCTGTCCTCATGTTGACAGCATTTAATGATGAAGAATACAAAATAAATGCCTTTTTCAAGTTTGGCAGATGGTTATATGGAAAAAGCCGTTTTCGTTACCGGTTTTTAAAAGTTAGAATTGATTCCTTAATTAAAAGACATTATAGTGGTCAAGAAAAATTTGAATATAAAGATGCTGAAGTTAATTTCACAAGTTACACAGCCAAGTACAATGGCGAGGATGTGGATATAAATGCAAAAGAACTTGAAATATTAAAAATATTTATTGAAAATGAAGGACATGCTTTGACTAGAGCACAGATAATAGATAATGTGTGGAAAGAAACGGATGAAATTCCTTTTGATAGAGTTATAGATGTATATATAAAAGAATTGAGGAAAAAGCTAGGATTAGATTGTATTGTAACAATCAGGAACGTAGGTTATAAGCTGGAGAGAAAATGAAGAATTTAAAAAAATATTTCCAAAAATGTTTCTACAGACATTTGGAATTCTTGGAACTGTAATTGTTTTAATACATTTGCTGGTATTTTTATTTTTCCCGAGAACTTACTTTGGAAACGAGAAAGCAGGAGCTTTATGCAAAAGCGGATGAAATTTCCAATAGTATTCAAGGAAAAGATAGGAAATTTGTCGAACAGTCTTTGGAATTTTTATTCTAAAAAGCAGTGATATAAAAGCACTCATAAAAGGACAAACCGGAGATGATGAACTGCAAGTTAGCAGATGACCTTAATGTCAATTTAAAGAGCGGTAATAATTCTTTAATCATTGAAGAGAGAGAAATAGAATTAAAAATGGAGAAAAATATCCATACAGTTTATTTCCACTGCAGACATGAAAAAGATGCAAAAAGAATTGAGTTTTAAATTCTTACCATATTCATTATTTATATCTTTCATTTTTTTCTATTATAGTTTCTCTTATCTATGCAAAGGCGATAACTAATAATATAAATGAAATAAAAATGCTACAAAAAGATGATGCGATTAGATAGAACGGCTTATTTGAAAATTAATTCTACTAATGAAGTCGGCGAATTAAAAGAACAGATTAACGATTTGTATAACACTCTTTTTAAAATTGATAGATGACTTAGAACTTAAAATGAAGAAAATCATAAAACTTGAAAAACTAAAATACGATTTTTCAGAGGTACATCTCATGAGCTAAAAACACCTCTTTGCAAGTCTAAAAATAATATTGAAAAATATGAAATACAATATTGGAAAAATATAAAAATAAGATTTGTATATTGAAAAATTGTATTGAAATAGTTGATCATTTGACAAGAAGCATTTCACAAATGTTATCAGTTTCTTCTTTTGAACATTTAAAAGACGATGAAGAAATAATAGTTGTTAATGATATATTGGAAGATGTATTGAAACAGTATATGTTACTTGCAAATCACAAAAACATAAAAAGTCAATAATTATTTGAAAAATGAAAAATCTATATAGGAATGACAGCTCTTAAAAATTGTACTATCCAATTTGGTAAAACAATGCAGTCAAATATTCTGATGAAGGCAGTGTAATAAACATCGGGACAAAAGATGATTGGCTTTATATTGAAAAATTCCTACAAGGATAATAAAGATTTAGATATAAATAAAATATTTGAAATAAATTTTAACCCTAAACAAAGAAAATAGTAATGGTTTAGGATTATACATTGTAAAAACATCTTATTAAACTATGGAATAAAATACAAAAGTAGACGAAATAGGAATTGTATTTTTAATCGAATTGTCAGGAATATGGATAAATAAATATTTTTAGTAAATTTTTTATAATAATAAAGAAAAATAGAATTATATATTAAATTAGGGAGAGAAATATGAAGAATTTATTAAAAATTATTTCAGACAGAACGGAAATAAAAAGCCCAAATGGAATATGAGAAAAATTATCAATAGGTTTAGTTTCTTGTTTACTTGGGTTTAGTATGCTCATTAATTCAGGGGCAAATGTATATGCAAAAGAAGTTTTTGAATGAAAATGATAAAGGCTAATATGAGAGATTCAGGCAAAAAGTTGAAGATTCTACTGGAACAAAAAAATTCTAAATTGCCTAAAAGATAAAAATTGACAATAGATGAAAAAGCAAAGATTTAATAACAGGTAAAAAGATAAAAAGTTGATGCTGATAAAAAGAAAAAGCAACAATTACACATCCGTATAAGACGAATGAAAAACGCATGTGAATAAATTAGTTGAAGAGAAAAATAATAAGATAAAGACTGCGACACCTACGAATCTTAAAACAAGATTATGATGATATTACAAGTAAAGAAGTAATTGTAGGAAAAGCACCTGCAAACTCAGATATTAAGTTAAAAATAGTAAAGGCACTGTTTTTAGCGACTACAAAAGCAAAAACTGACGGAACATTCTCAATTACAATTCCAAATACAGTGAAACATGGAGATAAACTTACTGTTACTGCGACTGAAAACGGAAAGGCAGAAAGTGATAATTCAAAAGAGGTTATAATTGATAAGTTAGCGCCTACAGCTCCTACCGTAGAGGATGTATACGAAGAAGATAAAGGAAATTACAATAAATCTTCCAAATGATGTGGAAGCCGGAGATAAGATAAGAATTTGGTTACCTGACGATAAGTATGTTGAAGTTGATTTGACAAGTGAAATGGTTGCTGCTAAAAAGCTAAAATAGGTATTCCTCAAGGAACAGCATTGAAAAAAGATAAACAAATTACTGTTCAACTTATGGATAAAGTAGGTAATACAAGTGATGTTGTCGCAAAAATATTAAAGAAAGAAAATCTAAAAGAAAAAAACTGCTATTCCTACTGACGTTAAACAAGATTATGATGATAATATTGGTAAAGCGGTAGTAACAGGTAAAGGCACCTGCGAATTCAGAAGTTAAATTAAAAAGATGATAAAGGAAATGTAATAGGAACTGACAAGCACAAAATCTGACGGAATATTTTCAATTCCAATTCCTAATACAGTAAAAAGATGGAGATAAAGTTACTGTTACTGCGACTGGAGACAGGAAAGTCGGAAAGCGAAAAGTCAAATGAAGTTGTTATAGATTTAAAAGATCCTTCAGATCCTACTGTAGAAGATGTGCATGTAGGAGATAAAGATGTTACTGTAAAATCTTCCAAATGGTAGTGAAGTTGGAGATAAAGTAAGAATTACTTTCCCAAATGGTAATCGTGTCGAAGTCGATATAACTGCTGAAATGATTGCTGCTAAAAAGCTAAAGTAGGTGTTCGGAAGGTATAACTTTAAATAAAGATGAACAGTTGAAGCTCAACTTATGGATAAAGCAGGTAATACAAGCAATGTTGTTGTAACAAAAGTTAAAGAAAAAGAATTCGATAAAGAAAAGATAGCGAATATAGAAATAAAAACGCCGCCAACAAAGACAAAATACACAGAGGGCGAAAGAAAGTTTGACCCGGCAGAATGGTAGTAACATTAACAGATGAAAACGGAAAGAAAGTTGATGTACCAGCAGAAAAATTTGCGGAATACGGAATAACAGTACCGACAGAAAACCTGACAAAAAGATCAAACAAAAGTCGAAGTAAAAGTAAAAATAAGAAGGCGAACAACCTATCACAGTTAAAGAAAAAGAATTCGATAAAGAAAAGATAGCGAATATAGAAATAAAAACGCCACTAACAAAGACAAAATACAGAGAGGGCGAAAAAGTTTGACCCGGCAGGAATGGTAGTAACATTAACAGATGAAAAACGGAAAGAAAGTTGATGTACCAGCAGAAAAAATTTGTGGAATACGGAATAACAGTACCGACAGAAAACCTGACAAAAGATCAAACAAAAAGTTGAAGTAAAGGTAAAAGATAAGAAGGCGGAACAAAGCTATCACAGTTAAAGAAAAAAATTCGATAAAGAAAAGATAGCGAATATAGAAATAAAAAGCACTCGCCAACAAAAGACAGAAATATACAGAGGGCGAAAAGTTTGACCCGACAGGAATGGTAGTAACATTAACAGATGAAAACGGAAAGAAAGTTGATGTACCGCAGAAAAATTTGCGGAATACGGAATAGCAGTACCGACAGAAAAACCTGACAAAAAGATCAAACAAAAGTCGAAGTAAAGGTAAAAATAAGAAGGCGGAACAAGCTATCACAGTTAAAGAAAAAGAATTCGATAAAGAAAAAGATAGCGAATATAGAAATAAAAACGCCGCCAACAAAGACAAAAATCACAGAGGGCGAAAAGTTTGACCCGGCAGGAATGGTAGTAACATTAACAGATGAAAACGGAAAGAAAGTTGATGTACCAGCAGAAAAATTTGCTGAATATGGAATAACAGTACCGACAGAAAATCTGACAAAGATCAAACAAAAGTCGAAGTAAAAGGTAAAAGACAAGAAGGCGGAACAACCTATCACAGTTACACCAAAGATAAGTAAAACTGAAAATGCCTGTTATAAATAATGCAAAAGCAGGGGATAAAAATAACAGGTGCTGCAGAGCCTAGAGCAACTTTGACAGTAACCACTCCGGAAGGGTAAAAACTGTTGTAGCAGGGGCTGACGGAAAATGGGAAATTACTTTGGGAACCCCATTAGCTGAAGGCAATGTTATTAAAGCCGTTGCAAAGTAAATGGCAAAGGGGCTAGTAATGAAGCTTCCATAACTGTTGGAAAGGCAAAACCAATAGCAGACCAAGTAACACCGGCAATACCCTAAGGAAAAAGACACCGGTTGAAAATCCAACAAACTTAACAAAAAAAGAAGAAAGAAATTGTTAAGAAAAAGTGAAAATAAATAGGAAACTTTCCAAATGGAACAAAGGTTGAAATAGGAACAGATGGAACAGCGACAATCACATATCCTGATAATTCACAAGATAAGATAAAGGAAGAGATTTGGTTGTCAAGAAAAAGTAAAACCTATAGCGAGATCAAAATAACACCAGCAGTACCTAAGGAAAAAGACACTGGTTGAAAATCCAACAAACTTAACAAAAGAAGAAAGAAAGAAATTGTTTCAGAAAAAGTGGAAAAAGCAAATAAAGGAAATTTTCCAAACGGAACAAAGGTTGAAATAGGGAACAGACGGGACAGCGACAATCACATATCCTGATAATTCACAAGATAAGATAAAGGAAGTGATTTGGTTGTTAAGATAATTTCAAACAAACAGACAAATAAAAACTTCCAAAACTTCAATTACAGGAACAAGCTTGAGTGGAGTAATTATTGGTTTAGCTGGAATTGGAATGTCTATATTAAAGAAAAAGAAGAAGAAGATTAAGATTTTACTAAAAATAGAATATTTAGAGATAAAAATAAATTATGAAATGTCTTAATTCAATAACTAAGGCTGAGGAATAATATCCTCAGCCTTTTGTTGTACTAAAAAGTAGTGTATCAAAAATTTCTTTGAGATACACTACTTTTAAAAAGCTGATAAAATTATTCTATTATTTCATAATTTTGTTTTTAATAATTTTTCTTATTACTAAGTAGCAACAGATATGTGCAGTGGTTGTCAATGCCCATGAAATCGGATAAGAAATGTAAAGTGATTCCTGTGTTCTATAAATTTGAAATATAGTAAATATCCAAATTACTCTAAATAGACAAGCACCTGTCAAGGAAATCACCATTGGTAAAAATGGAATATCCCATTCCTCTTAAAGAACCGACTGTTACGTCCATTAGTCCGCACAGTAGATAAGTTGCTGAAACAATTTTTCATTCTGTTAAGCCCATACATAATAACTTCGGATTATCGGTGAAAAATTCCCAAGTAGAATATTTTCCCCAAAGAATATGCACCAACCCCTAGCACAAGACCAACTACTGTAACAATTCCAAGACCTTGTAATAAAATTTTATCTATTCTATGATATTTTTTAGCTCCCATATTTTGACTTGTAAAAACTCAATGTTGATTGATAAATTGAATTCATTGACATATATACAAAGCCTTCAATATTTATTGCTGCTGTATTTCCTGCAATTACTAACTTTCCAAAGGTATTTATAGAAGATTGAATTAATACATTTGATATACTAAATACAATACCTTGAAGTCCAGCTGGAAGTCCTATTCTTAAAATACTAATAACTTTATCTTTTTGTAATTTTATTTTTCTTAAATCCAGATGCATATAACCTACATTTTTGTTAAAAATAATATCATCATAATAGCTGAAACATATTGAGAAATTATTGTTGCTATTGCTACTCCATCAACACTCATATTTAGTACTATAACAAAAATAAATTTACATTTAAAAATACCTGAAACTATTAAAAAGAAAAAGAGGTCTTTTGTATCTCCAATGGATCTTAAAAAGTGCGCTCCGAAAATTATAAATGGCAGCTGCGGGACTTCCTAAGAAGATTATTCTCATATAAATTGCTGATAAATCAATAATTTCATCAGGTGTTCCCATAAGATGTAACATAGGTCTTGAAGCGATAAGTCCTACGAAAAAGTAAAAATTGTTCCAGAAATAATTGCAAGTCCGATTGCGTTGTGAACAGTATCGGATGCATTTTTGTAATCTCTTGCACCGCAATATTTTCCCATTGTTACACTGAGTTCTCATAGAAATTCCGATTAATAAACTTACGAGTAAATTTATTAGTGAAGAAGTCGCACCAACTCCTGCAAGTGCAGTACTTCCGACGTAACGTCCAACAACTATTATATCTATTGTATTAAAAAGTAATTGAAAAATACTTGTAAAAGATAATTGGAATTGAAAAATATCATCAAAGGTTTTTCCATTTATCATGTCTATTTCATTGCTTTTTAACCATTATATCCTCCGTAAAAATATCTAAAATTATTCTAAAAATCATAACATATATTCAAAAGTTTTGCAATATATCGAGTTATGTATTTAATTTAGTGTATATTTTTGATATTCAATTATAATCAATTTAATATATGAATTAGATTTCGTTGGAAAATTTGTGTTTTCAGTCTGTGTATGAAGTACACATGTGATATTAAGTTTTTATTTAATAAAGCCATATGATAAAAACTATATTGTTTCACATATAAATAGATTAATGAAAGTGATATAATAAAAGAATAGAAAAGTAGAAATAGTACATAATTGTTGATGGTTATATGATAATTAGAAATGCTCATAGTATTACAATTATTACAATACTAAATTAAAAATTGATAGGAGTTTTATAAGGAGATATATTTATGAATAGTGGAATATCTATCGGTAAAGGCATTTTTTATGGGTATTAGTTTGGTTTGGATTTATGTTTATATATACTGCTCTTGATATTGTGATATGGAGAAAAATTGCTCGAATTACAGTAGAATTTTGAATATAATAACTGTTGCATTGAGTATGGTTGTATGTTTTATTGGAAAGAAAAGAGAATTTCAAACTTAATTTACTAGCAAATGTTTCTATTCAAGGAATAGTAATAGCTATATGTTGTTCAGTATTATTCTATTTTCTTTTTAGATAAAGGGTTAGATCCTATATTTGAAAGTATTTTTCCAACGAGTAAGGAAAAATTATCAACAGACAATTCAATCAATAATTTCTTCACCTATTGTAAGTCTAATTGATTTTTGTATATTTGCTCCTATTCTTGAAGAACTTTTAATGAGGGATTTATACTCAACGGTTTATACGCAAATTATGGAATTATTGTTTGCTTTACTTATATCTTCGATACTGTTTGCATTATTACACTTTAATATTGCTCAAATAATTCCTTCATTTATTTGTGAGATAATATTAGGTTTGATTTATTTATATACAGGTTCGATACTTTCTTGTATTTTTGCTCATATGGGATATAATTTAATATCATATATTATGATAATTTTACCCATTTACAATAAGTAGTTTGTTGTAATGATAATTTTATTATAATCAATAATCTTCTTTACTACATAAAATATCCACATAAAAATATTCCCAAGTTTTTCAATTTGGATATAATCGACTTTAGGAATATTTATAAGAGTATTTCACTTTTATATTTAATCAACTTTCTTGTTTTATGAAATTTTTCATACTCATTGTATCAATACTCAACGACTCCGTCAAACCCTACTTTTTATTTACAGGCAACAAAGTTAGGGCTAGATTCACTTAGTTTCGCTTTGCTCGACTACGGTCAAGATGACATGTTAGGAGATTTGCTTTACAAATAATATAACGCGAAATCTTTTTACTTATTATAAGTTTTTAAAATATTTGAAGTTTATTTTACTTTTAACGTCTAGCTCTTAATCGAAGTTGCCATTTATACGTCATCTTGAGCGAAGTGAAACGAGTCGAAAGATCTCACACTTTTGTTGAAAACAAAAGTGATATCGCAGATACATTAGCTATGGGAACCTCTTAACTTTAATTGTGATACAATCTACTAAAAATATTTTTGTATAATTATAAGGATTTATGAGGATCTCCAGAGTCATTGTATCAATACTACAATGACTTAGTCAGACCTACTTTTTGTTTACAGGCAAATAAAAGTTAGGGCTAGATTTACTTTAATTTCGCTTTGCATCAACTACGGTCGAGATGACGTGTTAGGAGATTTGCTTTACAAATAATATGACGTAAATATTTTTCTAATTAAATTTTTCTATCGTACAATAATGACGCATTTAAAATTACGAGTATTGAGCCAAGATTATGTACTATTGCACCAACTAATGGATTTAAAACTCCAAGCACTGATAAAATTACTGCTACAAAGTTAATTAAAAAGCGATATTATAATATTGAATTTTTATCGTTTTTAACTGTTGCATTGGCAAGTTTTTAGGTAAACTATTTTTGAAACATCATGTCCCATTAAAACTATATTAGCACTCTCGATTGAAATGTCGCTACCCGTTTTTTCCCATTACGACTGAAACATCTGCAAGTTTAAGAGCTGGGGCATCGTTGATTCCGTCGCCAATCATACAAACTACATTATTTTCTTTTAGACTTTTTATATTTTTCAAACTTTTTCTTCAGGAGAAAGTTCTGCTTTTTACATTTGTAATTCCAACTTTTTCTGAAAAAGTATTTTGCAGTTGAAAGATTGTCCCCAGTTAGAAGTAGTGGCTCAATTTCAAAGTTTTTAAATTTTTCGACCATTTCTTTTGCATTTTCTCTTAGAGTATCTGATAGAGTTACAATTGATAAGACTTCTTTTTCATCTCCAAAAAGAATTATATTCTTAGCTTCACTTGAGTATTTTTCGATTTTTCTTTTACGTTATCTTTTATATTTATATTATTTTCTTTAAAAGTATTTTTCATTTCCACAGAAATATTTATTTCCTAAAATCTCTCCTTCAACACCTCTTGCAATTTTCATTTTAAAGTTTTTCAACATTTTTCTTTTTATATTTTTCATCTAAATATTCTGTTACTGATTTTGCAATAGGATGTTCGCTTTTTGATTCTAAACTGGAAATTAAGGACATTATTTTTCATCAGAAAAACTCTGAAAAATTTTCTATATCATTTACATTTAATTTTTCCATAAGTTAAAGTTCCGGTTTTATCAAAGGCTATTTTATTAACTTTTTGCAAAGTTTTCAAGGGCATTAAATGTTTTTATTATTACACCATGCTTACTTGCTTGACCGATTGAAGCCATAACTGCTGTCGGGTTGATAAAAATAGAGGCACAAGGACAAAATACAACTAAAACTGTAACTGCTCTATTTATTGAAGTGTATAAATCAAATTTAGATAGCACCATTATTACAAAAGTTGCACTGCAATTAAAAAGCGCAGTGGGAACGAGTTTAACTGCAAGTCTGTCAATTACTGTTTGCATAGGAGTTTGTTCTTTTTCCGCTCTTTCAACCAAGTCGATAAATTTTTGCAAGGAAGAATTTTCAACATCTTTTGCTATAATGTCGATACTTCCGAAACAGTTCATAGAACCACAGAAAACTTCATCTCCAACGGTTTTGTCAACCGGTAAACTTTTCCTGTTAGAATTGATTGGTCAATAGAAGAAAAACCCTCTTTTATAATTCCATCTACTGAAATTATTTCTCCGGGCATAACCCGAATCAAATCTCCGTTTTCAATTTCTTCAATCGGAACTTCTTTAACAGTATAAGAATCATTAGTTTTAATAAGTTTCTTTTGCTTTTGGAGCGGAAGAAATTAAATCATTAAGACCTTTTTGGCTCTGTCAACTGTATAGTCTTCCAAAAAGCTCTCCAATTGCCATAAGAATTGCAATTTCAGCTGCCGCAAAATATTCTCCAACAAATACTGAAGCAATTACTGCAATTGAGATTAAAAGTGAATTTTTTTATTTTTACATTTCATTAGGTTTTTTAACAGCGCCCACCAAGAAAGGAAAAGAGGAGATAAAAATACTTATCCACACCGGCTTAAATACAGTTTCTATTTTTAAAAAGATTTAAAACAACATTTAGTACAAAAATGCTATTGAAATTATAGTAAAGTGTAAACCGCTGAAAAGTTCTTTCATTTTATTTATCATAATATCCTCCTTGATTTTTTCTATATATAATGCTACAATTAATTTAATAACGAACACTTTGTTTGATTTAATTGTATCACTATAGATATTACATATCAATAATCAATTAAACAAAAAAAGTTATACTTTGAACATTTTTATGTATGGAGGATTTTATGAATAGACAACAAATTAAAACCAGAAAAGCAATTTTTATGGCTTTTTACAGAGCTTTTATCCAAGAAAAATTATAATAAAATAACAGTCCAGGAAATAATAGACCTTGCAGATATAGGCAGAAGTACTTTTTATTCTCATTTTGAAACTAAAGATGACTTGTTAAAAAGAAATTTGTCGTGAGTTGTTTTGAACATATATTTTCTAATGATTTAAGTAGAGAATGTTCAAAAATTTTTTGAAAATTCAAACAAAAATCCTAAAATTTTAATTACACATATACTTTTATCATTTAAAGGAAAAATAAGGAAGAGTTTATAAAGGTTTTAAGTTGTGAAAGTAATGACTTGTTTTTGGGATATTTCAAAAACATATCTGTACAAAGTGATTGATGAATATATTTTTATCGATAATACAGGAGATGAAAAAGTTTAAAAAGATTTTTAAAAATCATATTTGCTGTACATTTGTGGAAACAATAAAATGGTGGATAAAAAAATCAAATGGAAGAAAGTCCTGAGCAAATTGCAGATTATTTTTTTAGAGTAGTAGATCCTATAATTTAGTATATAATCGTTTGAGAAATTAGCTAAAATATGATAAAATAAATACGACTTTGCGTATATGATAAATTAATATTCGTTTTTATCATAATTATATATTGAATATCAGGGAAATTATGAAGTGTATAATGTTTGATATGGACGGAACTTTAATTGATTCTATTGGTGGATGGTTTTGGAAGTTGTTCATATTTTCTTAAAGAGATGAATTTAGAAGAAACAGATGAACTAAAAGAAATGTTTAAAGGAAAAACTTTTATGCAAGAGGAATTGCAATAGGAAAATATTATAATCTCGATTTAACTCCGGATGAAATTTATGCCAAAAATTTAAAAATATGTGAAAAGAGGGATACGACGAAATTTACGAGCAAAAAGATAATGTGATGAATGCTCTGGATTATCTTAAAGAAAAAGGTTATAAGATTTCTTTGAATACTGCTACAAATATTGGACTTTGTAAAAATTGCTTGGAAAGAACGGGACTTATGAAGTATTTTGACTATATTCAAACTTGTGATGATTGTGGATATTTAAAGACGATGAAAGATATTATGATTGGGCAATACATAATGAAGATGTTGATGATATTATATTCTTTGATGATACTGAAGCTCCATTTAAAACTGCAAGGAAAAAGGGAATTAAAACAGTTTTTGGTTTATGAACCTTTGACAAATGGAGATATTTTGAAACTACAACAGATTTTGACTATAAAATGGATACAATTTCTGTTGAAAAACTTGAAAAGAATAGGACTTTAAACAAAATTATAATGAAAAAGAGCTATGTTGTGAGAAATTTAACATAGCTCTTTTTGTCTAATCTTGATAATTCTCTAAATTATTTTAAATAATTATCAAACCATTCTAATATTTCTTTTAATCTTCTTATTCTATGCATTGGTTTTCCACTTCTTGAAAAGTTCATGATTTTTCTCCTTTGAACATAACAAGTCTTGCAGGCACATCATGATATTTTAATGCTGAGAACATTTGAATTCCTTCAGGTATCAACATCTATAATCTTCATCTGAATGGATGAAAAGTGTTGGAGTTTGTGCTTTATTTGCATATTTAAGTGGAGAATGATACCACAATTTTTCATAATTATTCCAAGGTGTTGCAGAAATTTGGTCGTCAATGAAATAATATCCGATGTCTGTGAGTAAAAATTCAGAAGTCATATTTGAAATTGAACGTTGTGAACAAGCAGCCTTAAATCTGTTTTGTATGTCCGATTGCCCAATTAGTCATGAAACCACCGTAACTTCCACCATAATTGCCAACTTTTCTTCATCAAGTGCAGGGTAGTTTTTAATTACAGCATCTGTAAATTTCATTAAGTCATCAAAATCAATTTCTCCATATTTTCCACGAATATCTGCAAATTCTTTTCCTCTACCGTCAGATCCTCTAGGATTTGTGAAAAATACAAAATATCCATTATTTGCTAAAAACTGCATTTCGTGATGGAATACTTTTCGAAAAACTGTCTTTAGGGTACTCCGTGAACATGAAGTACACCGGGATATTTTGTTTTGGATCATAGTCAACAGGTTTCATAACATATCCTATAAATCCAATTCCATCATTTGTAAAGTTGATTTCTTCAATTTCTGAAAAAGTGAATATTCTGTTGTATCATAGTGGAAAGAAATTCTATTTTTCTTCTTCCATAGAAATTTCATAAATATCTTGCAAATTGGAATCTTTTAGTGCAACAGCATAAATTTTTCCATCTTTTGGAAACGTCGATACAATCGATAGAACCTGATTTTTCATTTAATCTTTCAAGATTTCCATTCTTGTCAATTCTATAAATATATGAACTGTTTACTCTCAGTATTTATGAAGTACATAAATCCTTCTTTTTACTAAAAATACCTTTTTCCACCTGTTAATCTCATATCTGTTCCGACAGAGTTATTCATACACATATCAAAAATTGTCATTTACAATTTTTCAAAGGATTTTTCTTTGATATTTATGATGTAGATATTTGAATTTTCATTTATACCATATTCTTTCATATCTGTTACTGCAGTTATAATATTTTCAGAATCAATAAAGTTTGCGTAAGCAAAAGAAAAAAATCTTTTGCTAGAAGGTCAACTGTTTTAGTTTTGATATCTAAAAATTTTAACCTCATTTACAAGAGGCATTTTTCCCGTAAAAGTTGTGGAAATAAAAACAGCTTAGTTTTGTCTTCATTTAATTCCAAACCATAAATATCAGTGATATCATCACTTAATGGAATAAATTCAGAAGTCTTTTTGTTGAAAATGATAAAGTCTGCTTCTATCTTCATTTGTAAAACCAATATTATTTCCCCAGAAAGGAATTTCAGTTGCAACTAAGTAATCCTTAGAATCATCATAAGTTTTTCTTTATTTTCTTTTATCTTCTTCTTTTTAGATTCTTTTTCTATTTTTCCAATTCTTTTGTTCTGTTGAAAATTAGCTAAAAACTAAAAATTCATCATCATTTATTTGTTTTTATTGTATTTACCAAAAGCAGGAACAGTAAAGTCTAAAACCGCTTCTCCACCGGAAGTACATATTTTTGTAAAATTTAGTTGTATCAGACTCGTCTTTTTACCTTCTCTATCACCTGCAAACAGAATAGAACCGTCTAAAAAGTTCAATGAAAGAACTTTCCTTAGCACCATTAGTAAAAACGAATGACTTTTTAGTTTCCAAATCCATTTTATAAATTCTATGCTCATAAGAATTTTTTCTAAATTCATATTAGAAACACTATAGAATAGATTTTTTTCATTTTTACTGTAAATGTAAATTTCCCAAAAACTTAAAGTTTTTAAACTCATCAATTTTAATACTTTTTCATATTGCCTCCTTAAACAACAATTTACAAGGATTATCTTATTGAAATTCCTTGCAATTTGATTATACTACAAAAACATTACAAAAATAATTTTTGATAAATACTAATTATATGATAAAATATTTATATTAAATGAAACTAAAAATGGAGAATATTATGGAAATTAGAAGATTGATTGATACAGATGTTAAAGAGTTTTATAATTGTCTTAAAAATTATTGATAGCGAAACAGATTTTATGATGTTTGAACCTGATGAAAGAGTTTGGAATGAGGAAAGACTTGCAAAAATTTTAAAAGATGAAAATAATTTATTTTTAGGAGTGATAGAGGACGGAAAAATAGTAGGATTTTTATCTGCTAAGAGGGTGTTTTAGAAGAATAAGACATACTGCTTATGTAGTAATTGGGATACAAAAATTACTGTAATAGAAAAATAGGAACAAAAACTATTTCAAATGCTTGATAATTGGGCAGTTAAAAACAAAATTATAAGACTAGAGTTGACAGTTGAATGTGAAAATGTATCTGCAATAAAATTATATGAAAAAGCGGATTTACTATTGAAGGAATAAAGAAAAACGATGTATGTAAATGGAAAATATGTAGATGAGTATATGATGTCAAAAGTATTTTAATGGAGTGAATATGAAAAATAGGACTAGTTTCTTACGAATTTAACAATGGAGAAATTGAATATAATATTGAAAAATAGAAAAGGCAATTATCTTTGCTAATGGGAAAGCTGATTTACTTTGTTTTGGAGAAGCTTTTTGCAAGGCTTTGACTCACTTTCTTGGAATTATGAAATAGATAAAAAGTATTGCAATTACAAAAGAGTCTGTAACTATGGAAAAATTAAAAAAACTTAGTGAAAAACATAAAATTGACCTTGGTATTGGCTATATCGAAAGAGAAAAGAAAAATTTACTCTTCTTTTATAGTAATTGAGAAAGGAAAAATAATCCACAATTATAGAAGAATTACAAAAATTGGAAAGAATATTCAATCACCGATGAGCATTATTGTGAAGGAGAGATTTCAGAAACTTTTATCTATAAGAATAGAGAATTTAAAATTGCACTATGTGGCGATATGTGGATTTGCCCTGAAAAATTTAAAAACAAAATGGAATTTTACTTTGGCCTGTGTATTGTAATTTCACAAAAGATGAATGGAAAAATACTGAACAATCTGAATATGCAAAGCAATCTAAATTGGCATCAGATAATGTACTTTTTGGTAAATTCAATCACAAAAAGAAGAGCCAATAAGCGTTGGTGGGGCATATTATTTTTAAAAATGGAAAAATTGAAAAGAGTTTAGAGTTGGATAAAGAAGATATTTTATTTGTAGAAATATAAAGCAAAAATATTATGAAATTTTAGATAAAAGAGCTGACTAGAGATTTTTAAATCTTAGCTATCAGCTCTTTTTATTCTAAATAGATTAATAAATTTATATATTTTCTTTAAATTCTGTTAATAATTCAATAAATTTTTAGGTTTAAAAGCGTGAATTAGATGATTAGTAGAAACTTTTTACATATAATTTGTGGAGATAATGAAATTGCATTTTTTATCCATAATAAAAACAGTATTATAAAAAACATGAGAACTTGATTTATATTATAAATCTCATGTAAATAAATCAACGACAAAATTAAGTATATATAAGTTTATTTATTTTTTTAGATTATTAATTTTGTTAAGTTCAGAAATATAATCTAGTCCAAAAATTTCTATTTCGTTCAAAACTTTCTGAAATTTAGTACCTAATGTACTTAAAGAGTATTCAACATGAGGAGGTACTTCAGCAAAAACTTTTCTTTTTGATTAATTTATCTTGTTCTAATTGACGCAATTGCCTTGTTAAAACAGTTCGAGTAACTTCAGGAATTAATCTTTCAAGTTCATTAAATCTTTTAGTACCTGTACTTAAATGATATAAAACTACAATTGCCCATTTTCCTTGTAAAAACCTTCTGAGTAGTAACATAAGGGCATTTATCATAAATAGTTGACATAAAAACCTCCTTAACATGTGTTATAGTATCGTATCAGGTACTATGTATTATAAATGTTCTGTACTTTTTAAAGTCAAGACTTAAAAAGTATAATAATAGTAAGAGGAAATTCAATCCTCAAAAAGAAAAGGAGATTGGCTATGAAAAGTGAAATTATGAAAGTATACAATGCTTATACAGAAGCATTATTGAAGGAGATTTTAAATCGGTTTTTGAAACAATGTCTGATAATATTGTATGGCATATGGGAGGAGAAGGCCCAGCTTTCAGGAATTGTTAAAGGAAAAAGAGGCGTTGGGAGAGCGTTTAGGAGAATTTACCAAAAGAAGCAATGGTACATTTAGAGTAATTACAAATTGGGCTGCAAGTAATGATTGCTTTGTTGTTGCAAGTGTTGTTTCTTTAGCTGAAAAAGAAGATGAAAAACTAAATGACCCTGGTATTGATTTATTTAGAATAGAGAATGGAAAAATACAAGAAGTATGGACTTTTGCAGAACAACAAGAGAAAGAAGATAAATTTTGGGAATAGGTGAATTTATTTTTATAACAAAATGTAAGAGATATATAAAACAAAATAATGAATGTCAAATTTTTAAAAGAGAGATTTTATATCAAAAATATAAGTCTTCTTTTTCTGTTGTGAAACAAAAAGGTTCTCGGATACCCACTCAACGTGAAGCATTGAGGAAGAGTGGGTCGTATTATTTTTAAAAACGGAAAAAAATTGAAAAGAGTTTAGAGTTGGATAAAGAAGATATTTTAATCGTTGAGATATAAAAAGATTCTGAAATTTAGAAAAAGAGCTGACTAGAGATTTTTAAATCTAAAATCAGCTCTTTTTCTTTTGCAATAGTTAGATATTTTTCTAAATTCTGTTAATAATTCAATAAATTTTTAGGTTTTAAAAAGCGTGAATTACATGATTACCAGAAACTTTTTTTATATAATTTGGGAGCTAATGAAATTGCAAGTTTAGCATCATCTTCATCAAATGCTCCTACAAGTCCAAAAATTTTTCATATCTTTTCCAGTCAGCGTGAATAAGCATTATTGGACATTTTGTTTTTAAAGGCTTCTTCGTGGTTAATCCCATCATAAAAATCTTCCATCAACAAAAAGCTCTAGCAAAATCGGATCAAACATAGATAATGATTTGATAAGAAGTCGTAAACTATCTGGAAAGCCTACTGCAATGGGTTTATTGGGGTATTTATTTTGAAATTTCTTTATCTTTTCTTGATAGCCAATTGTGAACCAATTTTGGAAATTTTTAATTCTCTTATCAGATGCGGGCATTTCCATATCTCTAAAAATAATCCGCCAAATCTCTGTCTTCAATATTTCTAAATTTTGTCAACAAGATGTTTTAATCCATTGTAAAACAAATCTATCTTGTTCTTTAAATCTTGGCATCTCCTGCAGAAAAGATTGAGGGCATCCTCGAGAACAATTCCAGAAACATATTCAGGAATATTAACTGCACACCTATAAGGCAAGAATACCCCCTAGATGAATTTCCACTTATAATTACTTTTTCTTTTATTACATTTTCTATAAACATTTTTAAGTCTCCACCTACAATTTTTCCAAGAATAATAACCCTGGTGTCCAAGCAGATTTTCCATGTCCTCTTATATCTATAGAATAAACTTTAAAAATTTTTAGATAAAGGGTATTAGTACTTTTTATAACTCTCCCACATTCCCATTTGAGCAGGAATTAGCAACAAACTTGGTCCGTTTTTGGGACCAACTACATAGTTAAGTTTAACAGTACCTGTGTCATAAGTTTTTCTGAAAAACCAGCATTAATTAGCTTTTTATTTTCAAGTTTTTCCAGATAAGTATTCATAAGGATTATTATAAGACATTTTATCCTCCTATCTTAAACAATCTGTATTAAGAAATCCATTAAGCATTAAACCTAGATATTTTCTAATACTATTTTTAAATTCATCATAATTATCGAATAAATCCATTGGATTATCTTGATATTGATTGAGATGTTTTATTACAATCGCATCAATATATAAAGATAAAGCATCCACAACTAATTCATGATCAATATCTTTTCTTAAGTTAAATATTTTAATAGAATTAGAGATTTGTATTTTTAATTTTTCATTTGATTTTTGTGATATTGACTAAAAATATCCTTAATTTCTTTTTTTCAACTTCTTTGCTTGTTTCCTTAGAAGCCATATTTAAAAATTTAGTTTCATTAGGATATTTTTTTATTAAATTACATTTTTTTATCCATAATACTAAAAATGTTATCGAAAAAAATCATAATATGTCTTACATTCTAAATTCTGTGTCAATAAATCTACTGCATAATTAAGTAGGTATAAATAAAAATTCTTTTTATTATCAAAATAGTAAAATAATAAACCCTTAGAAATACCAGCTTCTTAACTATTAAATCAGTTTTTGCCTCCACAAATGAAAACTCTGAGAAAAATTTTTATCCCTTTATTTATTATCATTTGTTTTTTTATCTTCTGAAATTTTTCAAAATTTTTAGTAGTCATAAATACCTCCATTATTGACTCAATAGTCAATTTTGTTTAATAAAATTATATCATCATTTGACTAATTAGTCAATACTAATTAAACTAAATTAAAAATTTTTAAAATTTGTATAATTAAATCCTTCAAAAGATTTATTAAAAATTATAAAAATATCTTGACTTCAAATATAATTATATAATATAATTTAAACGATATTGCAAAATCAATATATATATAAATTTGGAGGATTATATGAAGAAAAATTTCAGCAATTGTTTTAAGTCTTTCAATGTGCTTAATTCCAATTAGTCAAATGCAAGTTTTAAATGCAAAAACGACAACACAGGAACAAAAAGATGATATTTTCTTTAAAATTTATTAGAGGTAAACTAGGAAGTAGTGATAAATATGAAATTACACCTCAAAAGATAAATTAAAGGAAATAGCAAAAATTTTTGTAGAAAATAATGAATATGAAAAAGATAATAAAGCTGCAGTATTTGGAAAGACATTTTTGTTGATTTATCAGATAACTGTTTATACCTTTGGTCAAGATTTAAAGGATAAAGAAGTAATAAAAATTGAATTTAAAGACAAAAGTACTGTTTCATTTAGAAAAGATGTAGACAATTTTATAAAAATAGAAGAAAAATAATAAAAACCTTCTACACCAAAATGAAACTCCTGATAACAAAGGGCAAAAATGATTTTTTCATTAAAAAGTGATTGAAGAAAAATTATGATAATAAATATTCTCTTGAATTAAAGGATAAAATTGCACAAATTAAGCAAATCTTTGTAAATGACAAGGAATACAAAAAGTAAAGCAGTAAGGTTGCTGTTTTTGGACCAGCTTACTTTTATAGATGAAGCAAATAAAAATTTTATATCTTGGACAAAAAGTACGGATGGACATATAGTTAAATTTGTCTTTAATGACGGGACATCTGTTTCATTTGAAAGAAAAGGAAAAGAATTTGTTAAAAAGACAATCATTCTGCAAAAATATTATTTGAGAAATTGTAGGTTCATTTGAGCGGCAATTATCGGACAAAAAATACGATTCTATTTCATCTGCTACAGGTGGAGGAGTAAATTCAAATAAAAATAGTAATGTAAAATTACAAATTGCCCTATACAGACAAAGAAAAACCAGCGGATTCAGATTTTAAGGATGCTAAAGAAGTAACACATGATTTACAACTAGAAGCAAAAAAATGGTTTCAGATGATTCCGGTATGGTGGCAAAATACTCCAAAATAGATAATAGTGTTAAATTATCTGGAATTCCTTCTAAAAAGGAACTTATAAAGTTTTTGTACAATCAAAAGATGGAAAATTAAAATCAAATGAATTAGATTTTTGAAGTTTTTGATTCAAACGAAGTTACTCTTGAAGAAAGATTGGTAGATAAAGAATTTAAACCTTTAAAAAAACTCTGATACAAAAAGAGTGGGATATGAAACCTTGGGTAATCAAAAAAGTTTGGGAAAAATAAAGAAGAAGTAACTGTTCCAAAAATCTAAAACTTTTGGTTTGGTTCAAGAGAAAGTGAAAGTATTCAGAACTAGGCTATCCGATTGACGAAAACAAACCTACTACTCAAACTTTAGTTGTAACAGGAGAACTTTTACCTTATAAATATGAAAAATTTTTTAAGTTCTGTAAATATCGTAGTAAAAGACGGTGGTAAACTTAATCTTTCAGATTCATCACTATATGGTAAAATAACTGTTGAAAAATGGTGGAACTCTTTGAAGTGAATTATGATGATTATCATAAGAGTTTTGCAAGCGGATCTTCTATAAATGGTCAAATAATTTTTAAAAGATGGTGCAACATTACAAAAACTCTGTTATTTATTCAAATGCCAATTATTTAACTGATGGAAAAAAACGCAAAACATATACAAACCCAGTTGTCAGTGTTCAAGGTAATGCAACTATAAAAGGTAATGTATTTATACGTGGAGACGAAGCTCCTACAGGTGAACAATATAAAGGACAAGGAGCAATGGAGATTGCAAAAGGTAAAACATTAACTATTGAAAAAGATGCAAAACTTGGACTTTTTGCAGGTGGTCGCTATGCTCTTACAAGTAATGGAGGAGACGCTTTTAAAATTAGAGGGAACGGTAACAGGAAAAGGAACCTTAATTGCTGTTGGAGGAAATGGTCGATTTTCGGGCAAAGGTGGAAATGGAGTTTCAGGTAATGGAACAATTTCTGTTGATAATGCATATTTGCGTGGTGGAAATAGTTATATGAGTAAGAATGAAGGTGGGAAAAGCTGTTCTTGACTCAATAACTATTGATAAAAACAAGAGGATATGCAATAGATGGTAAAAATCTACAAATTCGATTGAAGACTCTAAACTTCAAAATGAAACACCGAATTGAATGGATATACTGCCCCGAATAAAGACTTATTGGATAAATTAGGTACAGAAAACGCTCCGTCAATAGTTGGAGAAAAGAAAAACAAAAACTTGAAAAAGATTTAGAAAAGACTAAAAAAGAGCTTGAAAAATCAAGAAGAACTTGAAAAATTAAGCAAGAACTCGAAAAATCTAAACAAGATTCAGAAAAAAATTAAAAAGAGCTTTGAAAAATCAAACAAGAACTTGAAAAAGCTAAGCAAGAGTTAGAAAAGGCAAAACAATCCGGAAGTAAAAACAAAATGAAATTGATGAGCTTAACAAAAATAAAAGAACTTGAAGAAAAAGTAAATTCTTTAAAAAGCTAAGCTTGAAAAAGGAAAGAATAATAATTCATCAGATAAACAAAAATAACAACAATCCTAAGATAATTGAATTTTTATATGGTAAAAATCAAACTGTAATAAAAAATGATGACAGTAAATTTTTCTTTAGATTGGATGAAGATGTTAAAAAAATTTCGAAAATGTATATTTGGATGGAAAACTTGTTGAGTCATCAATGTATAGAGTAAAATCTGGTAGTACGATTATAGAGTTTACTAAAAAGTTTAAAAAATTCTTTGATAGGAGGAACTCATAATATTGAGTTTAAATTTAAAAATGGTTATGCAAAAACAGAATTTTTTTGTTTTTAGATAAAAAGGAAAATACACAAAAAGACAAAAATAAGATTAACCAAATAAAACAAAAAGAACTCAAATATTAAAAAAATAATCTTCCAAAGACTAATATTTCAAATTCAAGTATTTTTTTAGCAGTAACAAGTTTAATTGGTTTTTCTTTATTCAAAAAAAGAAAAAAATAGATAACAAAATGTAATTAGATATAATTCAAAAGCCCCAAATCAGAATAAACGATTTGGGGCTTTTTCTTTGATCAAAATTAAATTTACAACGGATTTATTTATAATTAGAAATATAGCATAATAACCATTACAGATATATAAATAAATAATTTTTGTGTTATAATAAGAATAAAATAAATTAAAAAAACTTGGAGGTAGTTGTGCTTCATTTAGAAAAAAATAAACGGAAAAAAATATAGGGAAATACTTAAATTAAAGGTATCTGAATCACAAAAAAATTTTTGTTGCATCTAATGACGTAAGTATTATTGAAGCATATTTAACTATTACTGCAAATGGAGTTGTTTTTCCATTTGGAATCTATGATGATGATATACCTGTTGGTTTTCTGATGATTGGATATGATGTGGATGAAACTTGGGAAAATGTTCCAAATATAGCAAAGGGAAACTATAATCTTTGGCGTTTGATGACTGATGAGACTTATCAACAAAAAGGCTTTTGGGGAAAAAAAGCTATGAGACTTGCTTTAGATTTTATTAAATCATTTTCCTTGTGGTAAAGCAGAATATTGTTGGTTGTCTTATGAACCTGAAAATAAAAATTGCTAAAGAGTTTTATCATTCATTTGGTTTTGTTGAAAATGGAGATATGGATGGAGATGAAGTTATTGCAATACTAAAACTTTAAGATAGATAAAATTTAAATTTATAGGAGAAATAGATATGACAAAGGAAGAAAGAACAAAAATGGTTTAAGAATATTCAAAATGCAGAAGATATAAGTATAGAAAAAGAATAGAGATATGCAATGTTGCTGCAAGATGGACAGCTCTTATATTTATAGCATTAGTTATAGTAGAGTTTGTTTTGTTATCAATGGTAAATAATGGATCAATTTTAAATTATTTTGCAGATTCTTTTGAACGGAATGAGCAAGATTTACACGGGAGAGGTCAATATAAAACTTTAGCTATTGTAGGAGTTGCTTTTTGTCTACCTCTTATAATTTTACCACTAGCTATATCTATTACTTTTTAGAAATAAATATATTAAATCTAAAGCAGAAAATTATTTGTATAGAAAATAAAAATTATAATAAAATTGAGGTTTTATATGGTTATTAGATTTGAAAGAGGATTAAGAAAAGAAAATGCCACACTATTATGTGAATGGTCAAATGAAAGAGGAGAGGCTTTTTCAAGAACAATGGATGGGACTAAAAATTTCATATCCTTTGACTTATGATAAAATTAAAGAAATGGAAAATGTGTTTTCCATATTCAATGAAGATGAATTTTTGGGAATCATTCAGCAAATAAGAATTGAAAAAGATAATATACATATTGGTAGAATTATAATAAATCCTAAAAAAAGCAAGGAATGGGTTTTGGAAAAGAGGCAATAAGAAGTTTTATAGATTTGATTTTTAAAGATGAAAATATAAAAAGTATTTCTTTAAATGTTTTCGATTCTAATAAAAATGCAAAAATCTTTATACTAAACTTGGATTTGAAATTGATGAAGTTATTGAAACGCCAAAACTTAAATATATAATGAAAAAAATATAGATAAATTTTTATCGTGAAACTTTTTAACAGCAATTCAAAAGATTTTGCTGTTTTTCTTCGTCAAAATTAAATTTTCAACGCATTTATTTATAATCGGAAATATGGTATAATAAAAGTGTCTTTATACCTTAAGATAAAGATAATTTTTGTTACAAGACATTAAAGAATAATTTATTAGAGAATGTTATTGATATAGAGGTATAATATGCAAAATAAAAAATATTTTTATATTATTTTTTTGACTGCAGAGAATGGTTATGTTTCCTATTCTCAATTTATTGAGTTTTATTCTATGGTAATTTTATACAAGAAATCGAACTTTAGAACTTATATTTTTATCAGCAGGAATGTTTTTGTATTGTCATTATTTATTTTTAGGAAATTTCACTTCACTTATCCCTGTATTTATTTCTTTTATAATTATAAAAGGGATGGATAGCAGTACAGACGGTTATAAAGTTCTGCTTGGAAGCGCACTGGTTATGACTGTTTTACTTGTAAGTGATTTTATGATTTTTAAAAAGTAAATGCGAAGTCTTATGAATTATTGATAAATAATATGACTGAATTTTTAATAATTTTGAAAATTATAAAGAGATTTTGAATATAAAAATGCAGAAGATTTTATTAATAAAATGTCAAATATTTATCCTTCATCTTCTTTTATAATTTCTTATGTATTCTGTGCTATAGGATATTTATTTTTATCTAAAAGAATTTATAAAATTGATAGGATTCAGATAATATTATAATACCATTCGATATTAAATTTTTGTTTTTCAGCATAGCGGTTATAGCTGTAATGATTTTTGTAAATATCAATGGTGTACTTTTATGAAGTTTATTTGATTTGCTTAAATTTACTTATAGCATTTGTAGGAATAATGACAATTCAAGGTTTTATAAAGTCTAATGTATTTTTTAAGTGCAAGGATGAATAAAATAGTGGCAAATATATTCAGTTTTATTTCAATATTTTTGCTATCATTTATGTAGTTTATTTTTATTTATGGAATTTATAGTTCAGTTAAGCGAGTGTGAAATGGGAAAATTAATTAAATTATCAGATTTTTATGTTTTTATTTTTATTTATGGTTTTTAATCTCTGCTTTTGTGCTTTATTTTCAATTTATATTTGGAATTGTGTCCCTTTTATACTAACTTTTTATTTCATTTATTTTAGTTTTGTATTATATAAAGAATAAAAATATTGAATATGAAGAAGATATAGGAAGTACAAAGACTCATTGGATAATATTGCCAGTGAGGTGGTTTACAAAATGCCTTTCCCTGTTGCTGTACTTAACAACAAAGGTAGAGTTAAATGGTACAGTCCGGAATTTTTCAGAACTTTTTCAGGAAGTGATATTATTGGGATTGATATTAATTCGGAAATTTCAAGTTTTAATATTACTGAAGTTTTGAAAAAGGTTATGGGAAAAGTAAATTGAAAACGAAAAAGTTTAATTATTTAGTATTATAATGTAGTAAAAAGACGAGGATAATGGGGATGTTAATGTAATTATTTATTTAATAGACAACTCTGGCATATTCAAAACTTAAAAAGCAATATGAAGAAAAACTTTTAAATTCTATTGTGATATACATTGATAATTACGAAGACGTTAGAAACAATGTCAAAGAAGACTTTAAAGCTATATTAATTGCTGAAATGGATAAAGATTATTATAAATTATTTTTCAAGTTTAGAGTACAGTATTAGAAAAGTATGATTCAGGGGAAAAATATATTGTTATATCAAATGATATAATTTTTACAAAAGATTAAACATGATAAATTCAGTATTATTGAAAAATTAAAAAGCAATAGAGATTTCCGGTAATATAAAAACCGACTTTAAGTATCGGTGTAGGTCTTGTGGAAAAATCCTTTTGAAAATATAAGAAGCTCAAACTGCTCTTGATATGGCTTTTAGGTCGTGGAGGAGCACAAATTGTTTTCAAAAATGGAGAAGATTTGGACTTTTGATGGTGGAAAAATAATAAAGGTGTTGAAAGAAACAAAGTAAAAGGCGGAGTTATTTCTCAAACATTTGAAAACATAATAAGAGAATCTTCAGAAGTTTTTGTAATGGGACATAAAAAATCCGGATATGGATTGTTTTTGGGAGCGGCACTTGGCGTTATGGCAATTTGTAAAGAATTGAAAAAGATTGTTATATGGTTTTAGAAGACGTCTCGTTACACTAGAAATATTTATGATAGAGTTAGAGTGGGAGAACCTGATTATGTAGATATGATGATTCCTCCGGAAAAAGCGTATGATATTGTAGAGATACAGCTCGGTTATATTAGTAGATAATTCTAGAACACTTTCAACTGGAAGCACCATATCTGTTAGATGTTACTTCAAAAATTGTTGTAATTGATCATCACAGAATAGGAAAAAGATTTCTGTTGAAAATCCAATGCTGACTTATCTTGAACCTTATGCATCATCTGCCTGTGAACTCGTAACTGAAATAATTTATTATATGTTTGAAAAATTGATTTGGATAAATTAATTGCAGAATCTTTACTTGCAGGGATTGTCGTAGATACATTTCTATTATCAAACAGGAGTAAGGACTTTTGAAATGGCATCCTATTTGAAGAGATTTGGAGCGGATAGTATTGCAGTAAAACAACTTTTTAAAGATAATTTCAATACAATAAAATTAAAATCAAATGTTTTTATCAAATGCACTCATATGAATTATATTTGTATTAGAGTCTTTCCGGAAGAAATTGAGGAGTCTATGTTGATTGCCGCACAGGCTGCTGATGAATTGCTTTGGGGTTTTGGATATAGAATGCAGTTTTGTTTTTAACTATTGTTTCAGGTCAAACTCACAAAGCGGGAAGAAGTCTCTGCAAAATTTCAGTTCAATTAATTTTAGAAAAACTTGGTGGTGGTGGACATTACACTTCAGCAGGAGCAAGGCTTGATTGTTCGATGGAAGAAGCAACAGAGAAATTGAAGAAAGCTATAGATGAATATTTATTGGAGGAAGGTATAGATGAAAGTAATTTTAATTAAAGATGTAAAAAGTTTTGGGAAAGCGGAGAACTCGTTAATGCGAAGACCGGATATGCAAGAAACTTTTTAATTCCAAACGGATTAGCTAAAAGAAGCAACTAAGGAAAATCTTGAAATTTGGGAAAAAGAACAAGCTGAATTAAAGAGAATTGAAGCTGAAAATATAAAAATGCAAAAAGAATTAAAAGAAACTTTAGAAAAATTGGAAGTAGTTATAAAGACTAAAACAGGAAACGGAGATAAACTTTTCGGCTCGATAACTTTCAAGATATTAGGTGATGCTTTAAAAACAACATAAAATAGAAATTGATAAAAAGAAAAATAGAATTAAAAGAAAATATAAAACTCACTTTGCACTTGACAGTCTGTAAGAGTATATCCATGAAATAGTCGTGCAACTGTTATAGCTTCATTGAAAAGGAGTAATGTATAATATTTACGACTTGGAAGCTAATGCGTCTTGTCGATAATGATTACAGAGCCAAATAAAAGAGAATATGTTTTTGAAAAATTAAAAAGAAAAGATTTTATTTAGAGGTTGGCATACAAGATATATTCCAGTCAATCTTGGAATTATCAAGAGAAAAATACGAACGTAGATCCGATTACAGTAATTAATAAAATGGAAGCAATGGGCTTTGATACGGAATCTAATAACGGTATTGTTGGAGTTGTTGAAATTGTAAATGCCGTTGCTTTTTCCTTCAAATATTGAAAATTATTGTAAGATTGTAAAGGATAAATCAGATACGAGAAATTTACTTTTTATTCTTGACAATATAAAAAGATAGAGCATACAAAATGAAGATTATGACAAAGTTTTAGAGTCTATTGAAGGACAAATTTTGAATTATCACAAAACGAAAATAGAACAGGACTTACACATATAAAGATACTCTTACAGAGCTTATCGAGATACTTGATGATAGAAGTAAAAACAAAGGTTCGGTAACTGGAATTCTACAGGTTTTTCAGATTTGGACAGAATTCTGCTTGGAATGCAAAGAAAAGATTTGATTTTACTTGCTGCAAGACTGTCTGTGGGAAAACAGCTTTGGCTGTAAAATATTGCCTTAAATGCTGCAAAAAGTGGAAGTAAAGTTGCAATATTTTCTTGGAAATGAGTAAAACGCAATTGGCACAAAGAATGTTAAGCTTCTTTCACTCAGTTAATTTAAAACAATTAATTAGCGGAGATATAACTGAATGGGAAGATATCTTTGAAGCGAGTTCTATTATAGCCGGAAATTCAATTTATATGGATGATACTGCAGGAATTTCCATAACGGAGCTTAGGAGTAAATGTAGAAGACTTAAGGCTGATAGCGGTCTTGATTTCATTATGATAGACTATTTACAACTTATGACTTCTGAAGGCAGAAATGAAAATAGACAACAAGAAATATCTACTATTTCAAGAAATTTAAAAGCATTGGCTAAAGAGTTGGACGTTCCTATTTTGGCATTGAGTCAGTTATCTCGTGATAGCGAAAAAGTGGTAGAAAGCCAAAACTTAGTGACCTAAGAGAATCAGGAGCAATTGAACAGGATGCTGACGTTGTAATTTTACTTTATAGAGAAGATTACCAAAATGAAGAAGCGGAAGTTAAAAACCAAATAGAATTGATTATAGCAAAACATAGAAACGGAGAAACAGGAAAGTGTTGAACTTAACTTTATTAAGGAGTGTACAAGATTTGTAGATCTTCAAACTGAAAGAGACAAGGAGCTTTTTAATGGATAATTTTTAATTGAAGATGATGATATTAAGATTAAAAATTTGAAAGAAAGTTATTTTAAGTACTCAAAAATTTTTCCTTATGATGATATATTACTAACCGATTATAATCTTTTGTTTTTGACTGAATCGGAGATTAAAAATTGGGAAAAGAGAATAAAGTCAGAATAATTATTTTGCGATAAGGATATTTTTAATAGGATATATTTCTATCAGTAGGATAAGTTTTAAACAGTAATTTTGAACTGTCTTTATGTTTAGATGAAAAAGTTTTGTTCAAAAGGATACGGTTTTAAATCGCTGAGACTGTTTTTAGAATATTATTTTGAAAAATTTTGACAAGTATTCAATTTGGCTAAATGTAAATGCTTTTTAATCAAAGAGCGATACATCTATATGAACCGGCTTTGAAAATAAGCTGAATTTCTTGGAGATTTTGAAGTTCATGCAAAAATTAAAGAGGTATGAAGAAGCGAAGGAATATTTTGAAGAAAACGATATAATTTATTCCGAAAATTTTCACGATGAAATTAGATAGATTAAAAATTTGAAAGGTGGGATAGAGTGGAAATAGTTTTAAAAAGTCAATAATTCAACCCGAGTAACTCCTATTGAAAATATGTTTTGGATAACTACTTATCGATAGTTGATGAAATTTCAAAGTCATATTTATTTTTATATAAAGACTTTTTGGATCTTATAAAAGTGGAATCTGTCGATAAAATTTATAGCAGAAGAGCTTTTGAAATTTTCTGAAGTTCAGGTTAGGAATGCACAAAATATTGGAAAAATAAATCAATTATTGGACTATCTTTGAACGAAGATGGATGTAGATGGGAATTTGTAAATAATTTTTGCTCTTTTATGCAGGTGGAGTCTATGGACGACAACAGAAAAAGAAAAAGAAAAACCAATGATTGATAATAAAAGAATATCTCTCAATAAAATTGAAAAACTTACAGGTTTAAGTTTAAAGTTCTCATGAAATAAATGAAATTATTTTCACATATTGAAGAAACGGGACATGAAATGGCATTAGTTTATAAGGCTGAGGAATATGCAAAAACACAGGAAAGAGCATGTCCAGCACAGTATATTATCGGAATTTTAAGAGCTTGCAAAAGAGATAATAATATTTCAACAGTTGAAGATTTGAAAAATCTTTCTGAAAATAAACAGATAAAAAACAAAAATTAAAAGATATATAAAAGACTAAAAATATATTGAAAAAGAACATATTTTTAACAGAAGAAGAAAAATAGAAAAATTAAAAACGACAATACTGCACAACATCAGAATTACTCGGAGATATTGATTATGAATAGATGAATTACGTTTTAGCCTTAATAAGAGACCATTATTATGGATCAAAAGAGGAAAGAAAAATAAAATTTATTCCTCCATTGTACATATTGAAAATTTAATGTCGAAGAGAAATAATTTAGTCACAAAAATTATGAAGTCCACATTTTAAAACTTTGATTGTTCAGAAGACAGAAAGCAATTTAAAAATTAGAGTATTGATGAGTTACTTTGTAAAAATGGCTTTTTCGAAAGACTATTTTGAATAAAAATTATGTTCATGAAAAATGCAAAGATACAGGATACTTTAATGATTCTGTTTGTAGTTGTATAATGAGCATTTAGTTGAGGATAGAGTTTTGGAAAGTGGCTAAATAAGAAAAGAGAACAAAAATTTTGCTACTTTAATTTTCTTTGACGGAAACTTGAACATGCAAATAGACTTAAATTCCAGAAATATAGAAAAACTTATATCTTTTTCAAAAGAATATTGTGATAACTGAATTAAGGATTATGGAATATTCTTTTATGGAAAGAGTGTGGAGCTGGAAAAACTTATTTTTGCATCTGCAATGGTAAATATATGTTAGATAAGGAAAGTTAGTGCTTGTTTTATAACTCGCAACAGAATTTTTGAACTTATGTCAAAACTATAGTTACAGTTTTATAGAGATAAAAAGAATTACAGGATAGAATTGATTTTTATAAGAAATGTCGATTTGTCTGCGTTATTGATGATCTTGGGAACGAAATTTTGAGTAAGAACAATAATAGCTTTTAAACCGCTTTTGGATTATAGGATTGAAAGAGGTTTAAAGTACAATTATAACTTCAAATCTTTCAGAATATGATTTAGGCTGAATGTTATGACTCAAGAGTCATGCGAGCAGAATAAGAGGAAATTTTAAGTTTTTGTTTTTCCACCTTTGACTTGAGATTGGTATATATAAAAATTTAGGTAGTTATGGAAATTTAATTAGAACAAAAGAATACAGTAAATGTATAAGGGTGTCTTGATATTACTATTTCAATACTTTGTTATTTTATCTCCAATATGAAACTATAATTTCATATACTGCGAATATAAGATATGTTTTGATGCCCTTTATAGTAGGCAAAGTAGCTTTATATTTTAAACTTTTTGTATTTTGAAAATTGTTTTTAAGATTTGAGTTTTAAAAAGGTAAAAATATAAATATATTAGAATGTCGGCAATACTAACTTATTTTATATTTTTAATATTTATAATTTTTACTTTTTAAAATATATTATTTCACAATTTTATTCAAATATAAAGATGTGCAGACAGGACTCTCGATGTTTATGAGATAGTGGGAGGAAAAAGCAAAAGATATGTTGCAAAACGTTGAGTTAAGCTCTGAAAATTAGATCTTTTATCAATGGTAAATTAACTGAATTTGCAACCAACAACATTCTCAAAGATATGATTCCTTTGGGTTGCTACCTTGCAACTAGAGTAGTATCCTTGTTTTTAAATATAATTTTAGCTTACAATATCAGGATATTTGTTGTATGATAAAGAAAATTTCTTTCAAGAATTTACATTTACGATAGCTGTTTTTCCTGGAAAAAGCAAATAGAATCACTAAAAATTGTAAAAGATTTTGACCTACTTTAAAATCATATCTTTAGCTAAAAGGAATGAAGGGCAATAATTGTCGGAATAACTTTTTATATAATTTTGTTGTTTATGAAGATTGATTATGCACTTTTGTTTGCATTTATATCTGTGTTTAGAAACTTACTCATGGTTTGGCTGTTATCTTGAGCTATACCGATAGCAATAGTATTGCTTTTCACCTCAACTTTAATACAGTTTTATGGCTTTATGATAATCGTAAAAAGATTGTTTTCTGATGATGATGCAAATGTAATATCTCCTAGAGTTTCAGGAAAGAGTTTAGGAATAAGTTCATTTTGGGTTATTTTTGCACTTGTATTGGGAGGTAGTTTATTTGGAATTATAGATTTTTACTCTCGTACTCGGTTTTGTTGTCACATATACAACATTAAAAGGAATATATAGAAAGGAGACCGACAGGATATTCATCCGGCAGAAGAGTTTGAGAAAGAGGTTTAATTATGCTAGGATATAAAGAGAATTAGAACCAATAAAGAAGAAGTTATCGAAAGTTTAAATTCAAGATTTGGAAATTATAATATTGATAAAGTTCTGGAGCTTGATGAAAAGAGAAGAGAAACAATGAAGTTGAAAAATAAAAAGCGAGACAAATAAGTTTTCAAAACAAGTTCCAAAATTAAAAGAAAGAATAGATGTGTCAGAGCTTTTAAGGAAAATGAAAAGCACCTCAGATGAAATTAAAGAACTTGACGTTAAAGTTAAAGACTTGGACGAAGAAATCGAAAGAACTTCTAAGTATTCCCAAATACACCAAATAAAGATATCTCCAATTGAAAAAGTGATGAAGATAATGTTGAAAATCGGAGATTTTTAGAACCCCCAAAATTTGATTTTCGAAGTTAAAAAGCTCATTGGGATTTAGGGTGTGATTTAGATATTTTAGATTTCGAAGAGCGGTTAAAATATCCGGTCTCAAGATTTTTTCCAGTTTTTAAGGGATTAGGTAAAACCTGAAAAGAGCATTAATAAACTTTATGCTTGATTTTACATAGCGGACAAGGCTTATGAAGAAGTTGGAGTTCTGTTTTGATTAACAGAAATTCAACATAGTGGAACAGGACAACTACTAAGTTTGAAGATGATATGTTTTATGTCCTTCAAAGATTTATTTTTAGCACCCAACTACTGAAGTTCCTATTACTAATCTTAGCAAATGAAATGAATTTGAAAAACTTCCAACTTATTATACAGCTATGTATTGTTTTAGACAAAGAAGCGGGCTCTGCAGGTAGAGACAATGAGGTTTAATGCAGAAATCATCAATTTGATAAAAGTTGAAATGGTTAAATTTGAAAATCCTGAAAATAGTTATGATGAATTGGAAAAACTACAAAATGATGCTGAGGAAAATTTTAAAACTTTAGAAATTCCACACAGAGTAGTTTGTTTATGTACTGGAGACATTGGTTTTCACAAGTGCACATGACTTAGATGTAGAAGTTTGGATTACGTTGCCGGAAGATATGTAGAGAATTTCTTCTTGCTCAAACTTTTGATGATTTCCAAAGCTAGACGCGCAAATATTAGGTACAGAGACACAGATGTGCAGAGTTAAATTTGTTCATACTTTGAATGGTTCTGGGATTGCTGTTGGAAGAAACTTTTCAGGCTGGTTTTGAAAAACTATCAAAGAGAAGATGAAGTATATAGAAATTCCATTGATGTTTTAAAAGAGAAATACATGGGTTTGGACGAGAGACAAGAAACAGTCAGGAGAGTGTTATGAAATTTGAAAGAGCATTACTTAGTAGCATTAATCGATTTGTTTTGTCGGAACTGCAAAGTCTCATGCAATATTTGGAATTGAGAAAACTACTGCATCCTTAATCGGGGATGCAAAATCAGGAGCTTTGTTTGTTGCAGAAAGAGTATAGATGAAATCCTTTATCAATCAAAGTATTTCAAAACTTATGACTTATTGTATTTAGTTAAAGATAGCTGAAGGTAAGCTAAATGGAAGATGTAAAGTTAAAAGATATCTATAACATGCAAGCAGAGAAGAGAGGTTCAAGTTTAAATTTGAAAGGCAGGAGAACAAATCAGCATGCAAAGATTTTGCTTGATGGACCTGATGGTTGTTTCCGGAAATGATTCAGCAGTCATGCACTTGCAGTTAGTTGTCAGCTGAAAGTGAGAAAGCATTTGTAACAATGATGAATGAAAAAGCAAAGGAGCTTGGACTTCAAAATGCAACTTTACGATACCTCAGGACTTACTAAAAACGGTCGGTGATAATAAAATGTCAACAAGAGAGTATATTTACTCTTTCAAAGGCAATAATTGAAAAATATCCTGAAGTAGAATATGTGCAAAGACGACAGTTAGTTTAGAACAACAGCAAGAAACTTCCAAAAGAGTCTACTGATTCCTCTAGTTGGACAAGTTGAAGGAGTTGACGGTTTAAAAGACAGGACATGCTGAGCGAAGCCGGATGCTGTTTTAAGCTTCTACTATGAAAAGTATTGTACTGATGTTTAGAGTAATTTCCGTTTTGATAGGTGCAAAAACTAAAGCTGAGTAGAGTTCAATATATGAAGATATGCTCAATTATGCAAACACAAAATATGTAGAAACCAGAAAATATTATAGATCTCCGAAAATTTGTAGTTGAAACAAAATCAGCAAAGTCAAGGTTTTATTGAATTGGTTCCCAAAGCAAAATCTAAAAGAGCTTCAATTGAAAGGTATCGAAATTACGAAACCGAAGCAACCGCATTGACGTTAAATTCGTGCACCATTGAAAAAGGGGACAAGGTTGGAGGAAATCAAAAATCAAGCACTTCTATAGCGTGCGACTCGTTGACCTGGCAGTCAAAGAAGACTATTCAAGCGGACGGTGTTAGAAGCGAAAGATTTTCAAAACAAGTGCAAGTAGTTGAAATGACATTTCTTTACCATAGAAGGTTTTAAGATATGATCCGACTTTAAAGGTCGGATGTAAGAGAAAAAGCTACTTATATGTTATTATCATAGGCGTAGATCTGTTCTTAACTTTTGATATGTATCAATAGTTTAATAATTTTTCAACTTTTACTATCCTCGATAAAGTTGCGTATTGTATGTTCAATGTGCTAAATGATATAATAATATCGTGATGATTATTTACCACAGCATGTTGGCGATCGGCGGAGCACTATTTACCAAAACATGTATGATTTATAGATAGAGATAATAATAAAATTTTTACTCTGGATCAAAGTATATGGCTGGGAGGCTTACCTTTGTTGGAGGACATGTTGAAAAGGGAAGTCTTATATGATTCTTGCGTTAAGAGAAGCTTTGAAGAAACTGGGATTAACTGTAGTACTCAAAATTGCGAACTGTCAGCGATTGGATGAAATTACCTGACTAAAAGAGAATGGGATATATATTATACAGAAGATTTTCCTGGAGAATTAATTGAAACAATGTTGAAGGAAAAACTCTTTTGTGATAGGAATTGATGAGTTTAAAAATGCTGATGGAAAGAGTTATAGCATAGATACAGTAGTTTGATTTATATTTGAGACGATAATTATACTGTATTTGATGATAAACATGTCGGAAACGACGATTGATATCTGAAAATATAAGAAAATATAAAGTTAGGAGGTAGCTATGACTTTTATCAGGCATTGTCTTGCCACAATTATTTCTGCATTTGTATTTACGGCTTTACGCCACCTTGCAAAACTACATAAGACGGAGGAACAATGCCATTACTTCATATTTTTAAGAGCGTCAGGACCACTGCTTTTTGTATTAGCAGGAATGAGAAAAATCACACCCTATGAAGATTACCAAAAGAGTAATTTTTCCATTTATTACTTTTTTTAGGTAAGCAGGGCCACAACAGCACTTATGCATCATACATTTC